>Ga0209303_1000065_pt1 | contig 140414 bp, 132 predicted proteins | sample SidtaG_3_FD_187449 | JGI IMG/M metagenome (GOLD analysis project Ga0209303, IMG submission 187449) | Marine algal microbial communities from Sidmouth, United Kingdom - Sidmouth_Asex1 metaG (SPAdes) (version 2) | ecosystem: Host-associated > Algae > Red algae > Unclassified | place: Sidmouth...
CCCCCCCGGCGGTCGGCATGGACGGACGGCGGGACGGAGAGTCGCGGACGAACGCGGGCGGACCGACGCCGACGAGCGGCCGGATCGCGTCCGATGACGGTCAGTCTACGCCGGCGAGGCGGCGGTGCCAGATCGAGCGCCCGACGGGAGAGATCGGCTGATCCTTCGCGTACCATCCGGAGGAGGCCGAACGGCGCCCGTACCGCGTCCCCCGGCCCGCGTCTCGCGAACCCAGGACCCATCGACCATGAAGAAGCCGCTGTCGCGCTTTCCCGTACCCGAGCTCGACGAGCTGCCCGACGACGTGCGCGCGCGGATGCGGGCGGTCGAGGAGAAGTCCGGATTCATCCCGAACGTCTTCCGCGTGCTCGCCCATCGCCCGGACGAGTTCCGCGCCTTCTTCGCGTACCACGATGCGCTGATGGAGAAGGAGGGCAAGCTGACCAAGGGCGAGCGCGAGATGATCGTGGTGGTGACGTCGGCGGTGAACCACTGCCTGTACTGCGTCGTCGCTCACGGGGCGATCGCCCGCATCCGCGAGCGCAACCCGCGGCTGGCCGATCAGCTCGCCATCGACCACACGCGCGCCGACATCACCGATCGCCAGAAGGCCATCCTGGACTTCGCGCTGCTCGTCGCCGACAAGGCGGCCGATATCGACGAGGACGACTTCGAGGATCTTCGCGAGCACGGGATCACCGACGAGGAGATCTGGGACATCGGGGCGATCACGAGTTTCTTCGCGCTCTCCAACCGCATGGCGGGACTGACCGACATGCGTCCGAACGACGAGTTCTACACGATGGGCCGCGAGCCCCGGCGCGCCGGCCCCCGCCTCGTCAAGTAGCCGCGCGGGGAGGTCGGGCCGCGCAGGTCGGGCCGCGCAGGTCGGGCCGAGCCGTCGGGGACGGACCGAAACTCCTCAGTCCAGCTTCTTCATCAGGTCGGCCATCTCGATCGCCGCGAGGGCCGCCTCGGCACCCTTGTTGCCCGCCTTGCTGCCGGCGCGCTCGATCGCCTGCTCCATCGTCTCGGTCGTGATCACGCCGAACGCGCACGGCACGCCGCTCTCCCAGGCGGCGCGCGCGATGCCGCCCGACGCCTCGCCGGCGATCAGGTCGAAGTGGATCGTGCCACCCTTGATCAGCACTCCGAGGCAGACCAGCGCGTCGTAGCGACCGCTCGCCGCCATCTTCCTCGCCGCCAGCGGCACCTCGTAGCTGCCCGGTACGGTCACTATCGTGATGTCGTCGTCGGCGACGTCGTGACGGACGAGCGCGTCGACCGCGCCGTCGAGGAGGCGATGGCCCATGAAGTCGTTCCAGCGGCACGTGACGATGCCGATCCTGAGACCGGTGCCGACGAGCCTGCCCTCTATCGTGTTCGCCATGATCTGCTCGGTCCGTGTCGTCAGTACTGTTCGTCGGGGAAGACGCGTCCGCCGTTCGCGGGCGGCGTCGGCAGGTCGTGGCCCATGCGCTCGGCCTTGGTGCGCAGGTAGTCCGCGTTGTGGAACTGCGAGGGCACGATCAGCGGCACGCTCTCGGGTACCTCGATGCCGAGCGAGACCAGCGCGGCACGCTTGTCGGGGTTGTTGCTCAACAGGCGCACGGCGTCGATCCCGAGCGCCTCGAGCATGGCGGCGGCGACGTCGTAGCGTCGGGCGTCGGCCGGGAAGCCGAGCGCGCGATTGGCCTCGACGGTGTCGAGCCCGTCGTCCTGCAGCGCGTAGGCGCGGATCTTGTTGCCCAGGCCGATGCCGCGTCCCTCCTGGCGAAGGTAGAGCACGACGCCGCGGCCGACCTCGTCGATCCGCTGCATCGCCTCGCGCAACTGCTCGCCGCAGTCGCAGCGCAGCGAGCCGAAGGCGTCGCCGGTCAGGCACTCGGAATGCAGGCGCACGAGCGGCAGATCGTCGCCCACGTCGGGTTCGCCGCGGATCAGGGCACTGTGCTCCAGCCCCTGCGCGTCGCGGAACACGGCGATGTCGAACTCGCCGTGCGCGCTCGGCAGCCGACTCCGGGCGATCAGCCGGACCGTCTCGGGAGGTGGCGGATGGCGTCCACCGGGGGCGTCGGCGGCGGCGCGGGTAGCCACCGCGTCCGCGTCGGCGTCGAGCGAGCGTCGGTGGTGGGCGAGTTGCTCGACCGAGATGACGCCGAGCCCGTGCTCGCGCGCGAACCGGAGCAGCGCGGGCAGTCGCATCATCTCGCCGTCCTCGCCCATGACCTCGCAGATCACGCCGGCCGGCGTGCAGCCGGCGAGTCGGGCGAGATCCACGCTCGCCTCGGTCTGTCCGCGCCGTTCGAGCACGCCGCCGTCGCGGGCGCGCAGCGGGAACACGTGACCCGGTGTCGCGAGATCCGCGGGCGTCGTCGCCGGATCGATCAGTGTCCGGATCGTGTGCGCGCGATCGGGTGCGGAGATGCCGGTGCTGACGCCCGTCGCCGCCTCGATCGAGACGGTGAAGCCGGTCCCGAACCCGCTCGTGTTCTGCAGCTCCGGCACCATCATCGGAATCTGCAAGCGATCGAGCGCCGCCCCCTCCATCGCCAGGCAGATCAACCCTCGTCCGTGCGTGGCCATGAAGTTCACCACCTCCGGGGTCGCGTGCTCGGCCGCGACGACGAGATCCCCCTCGTTCTCGCGATCCTCGTCGTCGACGATGATGACCATGCGGCCATCGGCGACGGCGGCGATCGCCTCCTCGAGCGGTGTCAGTACCGAGTCGTTCACGTGCTGTTCTCCCTTTCTGTTCCGGCCGCGCCGCGGTGCGCGACGAGTCGCTCGACGTACTTTCCGAGCACGTCGACCTCGATGTTGATCGCGTCCCCGACCGCCCGGGTCGGCAGGACGATGTGTGCCCGCGTGTAAGCGACGAGCGTGACGCTGAAGCTCGTCTCCCCGACGTCGACGACGGTCAGGCTGGTGCCGTCGAGCGTGATGTAGCCCTTGGGCACGACGTAGCGCATCAGCTCGGCCGGCGCCTCGACCGTCACCCACAGCGCATCGGCGTCCGGGCGGAACGCGCTGATCGTGCCGGTCGCGTCGACGTGCCCCTGGACGAAGTGGCCACCCATGCGGGTGCTCGGCGTGACCGATCGCTCGAGGTTGACGCGGGCGCCCGGGGCGAGGGTGTCGAGGTTGGTACGGCTTCGCGTCTCGGGGGCGAGGCCGGTGACGAACCCGCCGTCGTCGAGCGCCGTGACGGTCAGGCAGACACCGTTGACGGCGATGCTGTCGCCGAGCTTCGTGTCGTCCAGCACCACGCGCGCGTCGATCGCCAGCTCGAAGCCCGCGCCGTCGGGTCGGCAGTGGCGGACCGTGCCCGTCTCCTCGACGATACCGGTGAACATGGTCTAGACGATCTCCTCGAGCGCGCCCGTGCGTGCCGCGCTCGCGGTGGCGGATGGCAACTCTGGTACCCGGCGGACGTCGCCGCGGATCAGCACGTCGCCGTCGAGCCGTTCGATTCGCGGGGTGTCGATGCGCACCGCCTCGTCCAGTCGGGCGACGCCGTGGCCGCCGAACGAGGCGCGTGCGTCGAGCCCGCCGATGAGCAGGGGCGCGACGAAGCACCAGAGCTCGTCGACGAGCCCGGCGTCCAGGAAGGCGCCGTGCACGGTGGGCCCGCCCTCCACCAGCAGGCTCTGGATGCCGAGGGCGCCGAGATGATCGAGCAGCGGCGCGAGCGGCACCCGGGCGTCGTCGGCGGCGGGTTCGAGCAGCAGCAGCTCGCAGCCGTTTCGGCCGAGCGCGGCGCGGTACGCGTCCGGCATCGCCGGCGTGCCCGCGATCAGTGTCACGGTGTCGCGCTCGCCCGCGAGCAACGTGCTGTCGAGCGGCGCCCGGCCGCGGCTGTCGAGCACCACGGGGCGGGGGTGACGTACCTGCGCCGGTGGCAGTGCCGCGGCGTCGAGACGGACGGTCAGTGCCGGATCGTCGGCGATGACCGTGTCGACCCCGACGAGGATCGCGTCCACCGCCTGCCTGAGCTCGTGGACGCGCCGACGTGACGCCTCGCCGGTGATCCAGCGGCTCTCGCCCGTGCGTGTCGCGATCCGGCCATCGAGGCTGGACGCCGACTTGACGATGACCCGCGGCCGGCCCGTCGCGATGTGATGGAGGAAGAAGCGGTTGAGATCGCGGGCGGCGGCTTCCTCGACCCCTTCGGTGACCTCGACGCCGGCGCGGCGGAGCGCGGCCGCGCCACCGGCGGCCGCCGGGTTCGGATCGGCGAGTGCGTAGACGACATGGCGGATGCCGGCGGCGAGGATCGCGTCGACGCACGGCGGCGTGCGTCCGTGGTGACTGCACGGCTCGAGCGTCGCGTACAGCGTCGCCCCGCGCGCGGCCTCGCCCGCGTCGGCCAGCGCCTCGACCTCGGCGTGAGCGCTACCGGCTGCCCGGTGCCATCCCTCGCCGACGACCTCGTCGCCCCTCGCCACGACGGAGCCGACCATCGGGTTCGGTGCCGTGCAGCCGCGAGCGCGGGCGGCGAGCCCGAGCGCGCGGCGCATGTGTTCGTCGTGTGTCGGCAACGGCCGGGCCCCGGTTCGCGGACGGATTCGGGGCGGCGCGGCGACCGGGCACGGACGGGCGGAAGGAGGCGACGGCGCTCGAGGGCGCACGCGTCCGTTCCACCCCGCACGGGCCGGCCATCGAGCTTCTCTCATCCGGACTCTGACCGTCGGCTCCGGATTCTGACCGGATCCACCGCTCGCGCGGGTCACGGGCTCGACCTCCCGCGGGAAGCCCTACCGTCGGTGGGGAATTTCGCCCCGCCCCGAAGTTCGATGTGCCGGCGACGCTACCGGAACGCCCTGACGAATGCAATCGAGTCGGTCACGGGTCGGACAGACGACCCGCCCCGATGATCGGCATCGCGACGGCCGTCGCCGTCGCGGTCGGCGATGGCGGCGCGTGTCGACGCCACCGCGGGCGTGCCCTCGGCCTCAGAACGAGAACGAGTAGATCAGGTCGACCGCCTGATTGGCGCCGTCGATCGCCTCGAGGTAGAGCTTCTTGGTCAGGTCGTAGCGGAGCGACAGCGTCGACTGGCCGCTCGAATCGAACACGTTCTGCCCGTAGCTCAGGAGCAGACGGTCGTTGAGGCGGCCGCTGACGACGAGCTCGGTGTCGTCCCCCCGACCGCGTGTCTCGAGCGCGAAGTCCTCGATGCCGATGGCGTCGGCGACCCCCGAGCCGATCGTGCGTCCGCCCTTGACGCTCAGCGCCAGCGCGGCGCTCGCCAGCAGGCTCGCGCTCTGGTCGCTCGCCTCGCCGATGTCGCGCCCGAGCACGACGTAGGACAGGATCGCCTCCTCGGACTTGTCGCCCGGCTCGGTGAACAGCGTGATGTCCGGCTCGGCCACGTCGCCGGTGATCTTGAGCCCGGCGATGCGTTCCGGCTCCTCGGTCTCGATCCTCCGGATCGCCTGGATGTCGAGCGCGGTCCGGTCCACCGGACCGACGAAGATGATCTGCCCGCTCGCCTCCAGGTTCTGACCGTACTGCTTGAAGATGCCGTCGACGACGCGGATCTCGCCGCCGAGCTGCACCGGGTCGGGACTCCTGAGCGAGACGCTCATGTCGCCGGTCAGGTTGGCCTTCAACCCGTAGGCGTCGAGCGCGACGTCGTCGCCGAGCGAGACATCGACGTCGACTCGCAGGTCGAGCTCCCCGGGCGGGTCGACGGCCAGCTCCTCGGCTTCCTCGTCGATGTCCTCGACCACGACGATGTCGTCGGACAGCGTCGCCGCGCCCTTCGGCAGCTCGGCGACGTTGATGCGCGCGAACGGCACGTCGACGCTGCCGCCGACCCGGACCGAGGCCGGGCGGGCGCCGATCGTGATCTCGTGGGAGACGAGCGAGTCGGTCAGCGGGTCCGAGCGGATCTCCAGCGCCGAGCCGGTCAGCGTCACGTCGGCCCGCCAGGCCTCGATCTGCTGCCAGTTGGCCGAGCCGTCGATCGCGATCGCGCCGTCGCCGGTGCTGTCGAGCGCGCCCTCGATGAACGCGCGCCTGCCCTTGACGTTGGTCGTGATCCGGCCGCCGTCGATCGGCAGCGGCAGGGCGTCCCCGCGCACTACCGGATCGTCCAGCACGATCGCGCCGTCGAAGCGGGGGTCGGTCAGCGCGCCGGACAGGTCCCCGGCGGCGTTGACGGTACCCGAGATCTCCTCGAAGTCGGGCAGGAAGGCCTTCAGGAAGTCGATCCGGAAGCCGGCCAGGTCGAGCCGCCCGTCGAGCGCGCGCGTCTCGTCCGAGGGATCGAGCCGCACCGCGAGGGTCGCGTTGCCCATCGTGTCCGAGCTCACCTCGAACGTCGCGTCGACGTCGGTCGGGTCGATCTCGGCGGCGAGCGTCAGTCGCTCGTAGGTGAAGCTGACCGGGTCCTCGTTGGCGTCGATGACCGTCGCTCCGCCGTTCTCGATCGCGAGCGCCACGGAGGCGGCGAAGCCGCCCGGCTGACCCTCGCCCCAGGTGAGCGTGGTGTCGGCACCGAGCGCGCCGTCGAGCGTGGTCTCGGCGGGCAGGAACGGGTTCAGGCGGGCCAGGGGATAGGTGTCGAGAGAGATGACGGCCGTGCCGTCGGCCGCCGCCAGCACCTTGTTCTCGAGACAGAGGCTGGTCTCCTCGGTGACCCAGCAGTGCGGGTCGACCGAGAACTGCTTCGCCGCGTTGTCCCAACCGAGCGCGGTCGGCTCGGCCAGCGTCACGACGTGGGCGGGCACCTCGAGCTTCACCGACTCGAGGCTGCCGAGCCAGTCGAACGACTCGCTCAGTCCGCCCGCCGCCTTCAGGTCGATCGCTGTCGCCTCGGGGCCGTCGGCGAACAGCGACAGGCCGTGCTCGGCGCGGGTGCCGTCGAGTCCGAGGCGGATGTTCGCCACGCGCTGTCCGCCGGCCACGACCTCGCCGACGGCGAAGTTCAGCGTGCTCGGTTCGAGCGCCGCGCGCGCGACGTCGGCCTTCAGGCTCAAGCCCTGCACGACGGTGTCGTTCAGCTCCAGCACGCTCGAGTTCGCGTCGAGCGCGATGCTCGGCTCGGCGAGCGGACCGGCCAGCGAGAGATCGGCCGAGAACCCGCCCGCGAGCCCCGGCACGAAGTTCTGCAGCTGGGGCAGGCGCGCGGTCGCCACGATGTCCCAGGTGTCGCCGACCGTACCGCTCGCGTCGACGCGGTTGTCGCCGTTGTCGAGCGTCAGCGTGTCGATCCGGAACAGCCCGTCGACCCCTTTCGCGACGACGGCGTCGAGGGTGAACGGGTGCTGCTGCAGGACGCCCTCCACCTGTGCCTGACGCAGGTCCAGGGTCCACTCGCCGTCCTCGCCGACACCGCCGCTCGCGCGGATCGCGCCGTCGAGGTTGCCGGCGAGGTTCTCCAGCTGGAGGGACGGGTCGATGTCGGCGATGTCGATCGAGGCGAGCCATGCGATCCCTTCGGTCCACGACAGCGCGGCCGAGCCGTCGACTCTGCCGCCCAGCGTCGCGATGCCGATGTCGTCGAGCAGGAGCCGCTCGGTGTTGGCCCGACCGCTCAGGGCCAGCTCGGTCGTCGGTACCTGTTCGCCGTCGAGGTTCGTCGAGACGGCGAGCGCGTAGTCGTCGAGCGTGCCGTCGACGCTGACGGAAAGGTCCGTCGCCCGCGCCATCGCGCGCGCGTCGAGCGGCCAGCCGGCCTCGGGGACGTTCAGCTCGAGCGTCACCGGGAGCGCCTTCCGGAGCGGATTCACCCGGCCGGCGAGGCGTGCGTCGAGCGGACCCGAGACATCGACGGCGACGTCGAGCTCGGCGAGCGTGTTGTCGAGCGCGACGTCGACGCGCACGTCGCGGACGTCACCGAACCCCTCGCCCTCGGGCACGATGCCGTCGAGAGTCGCGACGAGATCCAGGTCGAGCGGGTAGTCCCCGTCGGGCGTGACGGTGCCCGAGAGCTTCGCCGAGTAGGTGCCGTAGTCGACCGAGGCGTCGTCGAGGATCAGCGCGCCCTCCTCGGTGCGGGCGGACAGGCGGATGTTCTCGAGCACCTGCGGCGGCGCGTCGCCGGGCGGCTGGAAGGTCAGGCGCCGGACGAGGACTTCCTTCACGGTCACGTCGATCGGCAACGCGACGGACGGCAGCGCGATGTCGCCGGCGGGCTCCTCCGGCTCGGCCTTCTCGACCGCGAACGTCGTCACGTCCAGCTCGTCGACGACGACACGGTCGAGGCAGAACTCGCGCCCCTTCAGGCAGGACAGCCGCCAGGCGGTGTCGACACCGCGTGCCTCGACCTTCAGCGCCTCGCTCTCGAACGACAGCGCGTCGGTGGCGATGCCGCCGGCCAGGCTTCCCTCGAACGCGCCGAGCTCCAGCCCGTCCACGCGCCTCGCGGCCTCACGGGTGACGAGGTTGAAGCCCTTCTCGGTCCCGGCGAGAAACCACAGCGCGCCGAGCGCGAGCAGCACGATCAGGAGCAGGACCAGCAGGATGATGCCGATCCACTTCAGCAGGCGTCTCATCAGATGTCGGGTCCCAGCGAGAGATGCAGGCGCAGACCCCGATCGAGGTCGTTGTCGCCGACCGGATGGGCGATGTCGACCCGGAACGGACCGACCGGGGACTGCCAGCGGATGCCGACCCCGGCGCCGGCCGCGTAGGGTGCGGAGAACTCGTTGAACGCGCGCCCGGCATCGATGAACACGGCCGCGCTCCAGAGATCGGCGAAGCGGTAGTTGTACTCGGCGTTGAGAATCTCCAGGTAACGCCCGCCGACCGGATCGCCGTCGAGGTTCCGCGGGGAGACGTCGCGGAACTTGTAGCCGCGGATGCTCCGGTCGCCGCCGGCGAAGAAGCGCTGGGAGGCGGGCACGCGGTCGAAGTCGTTGGTGCTGATCGCCCCGTACTGCACGGCGCCTATGAGCGTGTTGCGCTCGCTGACGGCGCGCAGGTACTTGAACTGGACGGTCGACTTGTAGAAGTCGATCGTCGACAGGAGCTCGCGCGAGCCGTACAGGAACTGGAAGGCGGTCGACTGGCCCCAGGTCGGGAACGGTCGACCCTTGCTCCGGGTGCGCCCGTAGCTGACGCCGGGCAGGACCAGGTCGGTGGTCTGCTCGATGTCCGCGACGACGTACCGCTCGCGCTCCCAGCGCACGAAGATCGACTCGGTCCACTCGTGCTCGAGACGCGTGACGCGTTCGACGTTCATCGTCGACAGGAAGCTCTCCACCTCGGCGCGATCCTCGTGCAGGACGCCGTACTCGAAGCTGTAGTAGTTGTTCAGCGGATCGCGCCCGCGAGGCACCCGGTAGGCGAAGCTCGCGCTCTGGCGGACCGCCGACAGGCCGAGCTCGACGGAGGCGGAGTGTCCGCGGCGGTTCAGCAGCGGCTTCTCCCAGGTGATCCGGCCGCGCACGCCCTCGTCGTCGGTCGAGTAGCCGATGCCGAGCCCGACCTGGTTGTTGTCCTTCCTCCGGAGCGTCACGCGCACCGGTACCGTCTTGCCGTAGCGGCGGTCGCGCTGCGGGACGACGCGCACGCTCTGGAAGTAGCCGCTGTTCTGCAGGTTGCGCGTCAGTTCTCCGATCAGGCTCGACTCGTACGGGTCGTCCGTCCGGAACGGCAGCCAGCGGGACAGGAACTCGTCGGAGAGGACGTCGGTGTCGAAGATGATCTCGCCGAAGGTGTAGCGCGGACCGCTCTCGGCGACGACGGTGATGTCGGCGGAGAGGTTCCGTCGGCTGACACGCACACCGGCCTCGGTGAACGCGAAGTCGAAGTAGCCGAGATCCTGGGCGCGCGAGACGAGCACGCCCTTGGTGCCCTCGTAGGCGCTCGAGACGAACACCTGGCCCTTCCTGACCGGGATCGTGCCGATCACCGGCATGTACTCGCCGTCCGCGCTCGCGGGACCCTCCACGCGCAGCTCGATCCGCTCGACCCGTACCGGATCGTTCGGCTCGACGGCGATCGAGATGACCGTGTCCTCGCCGTCCGAGCGCCGATCGACGTCGATGTCGGCCGCGAAGTAGCCGAGCGCGGACAGCGCGTTCGCGGCGAGCGCGGGAATCGACTCGACGTAGCGATCGAGGGTGCGCTCGCGCTCGTCGCGCGGCTCCCCGACCGAGAGCCGGACGTTCTCCTCGAGCTCTTCGGGCAGGCCGCCGATCTCCAGGCGTACCTCGGCGACCGCCGCACCGGGCAGCAGGGCGAGCAGCGCGACGGCGCCGAACGGCGCGAGGGTCGCCGATGGGAAAAAGCGGTTGAACACGGTATACGCGAGACTCTTCTCAGGCACGGCGGCAGGGCGAATCTGCAAGGCCGGTGCCGACGCTCGCACCGCCCGTGCGCGCGACACGGCCATTTACGTCCAGTGTGACTCAGCGGACGCGCGGGCGTTCCACGATCGGCGTCACCACGGGCCGGCAATGGCAGGATTTGCAGCCTCGGCCCGACGTCGGGATCGGTCGCGACCTCGACCGCGGCGACGTACGCGACCCCGGTCGCTATCCCGCCGGTGCACGCTCACGACGCGAGGCGTCGTCGTTCGCACCTGGATCGTGACGCCGCTCACGCCGCCGGCGACGCCGACCGGCGAGGCGGATCACGTGACGGCGTCACCCTCGACATCGTCCGGGAAGCGTGTGGCCCACTCCGTGAAGCCGCCGTCGAGACTGTACACTTCGGCGAACCCCCGGGCGGCGAGCATGGCGCCCGCACCCTGACTCGAATGACCGTGATAGCAGCAGACGATCAACGGCACCGCCGGATCCGCCTCCGCGACGAAGGCGGCGAGACCCGCCTCGTCCAGATGACGGGCGCGCTCGATGCGTGCGGCGGCGAAACTCGCCGGGTCTCGGATGTCGACGACCACGGCGTCGCGATCCTCGACGAGGAGGCGGGCGTCGTCGGCGGCGATGCGGGCGTAGGGCATGGGAAGTCCGGGGGCCGGGTTGTGCGGAAACGGTCGGCGTCCGCCGGGCCACGCCGGCGTCGCGCGACGAGTCTAGCAGCGTGCCGGGGGCCGCGGCCCTGAGTTCCGGGACGGCTGACGCGTCGCCGCCGGCGGGCGAGCGTTCGCCGGGGCCTGACGAACCCGGGCGGGCCGGTCTTCCGGGAGCGCCGCTGCCGACCGCCCACGGCGTCCCGCTCCTGTCCGCGACCTTCGGCCGCGAGCCGGAGGATTTCCGCGTGCAGGAACGCCTCGGGCTCGAGCCCGACGGGGCCGGCGAGCATCTCTGGCTGCACGTCGAGAAGCGGCTGCTCAACACCGCCGACGTGGTCGCGCTGCTCGAGGGGGTCTACGGGGTCGGGTCGGCCGACGTGGGCGTGTCCGGACTCAAGGACCGGCGCGCGGTGACGCGCCAGTGGTTCAGCGTGCGCACCGGCGAGGACGAGACCTCGCTCGAGAACGCGCTGACGTCCGGTCCGTTGCTGGAACAGATCGTCTCGCGCGCCGGCACCGGCACGGACGATGTCGTGGCCGGACGCTCGACGCTCGTCGTGCTGGACGCCGCGCGTCACTCGCGCAAGCTTCGTCGCGGCACGCACGCGGCCAACGCGTTCGAGATCACGCTCCGTGACGTGGCCGCCCCCTACGGGCCGGATACCGCGCTCGACGCCCGCCTGGAGGCGCTGCGCACGGTCGGCTTCCCGAACTACCTCGGGCCGCAGCGGTTCGGGCGCGACGGGCGCAACGTCGAGCGCGCGCGCGCCTGGTTCCGTGCTCCGCGCCGACGCGTCACCCGGCTGCAGCGCGGGCTGTGGCTGTCGGCCGCGCGCAGCGTGCTGTTCAATCGTGTCTGCGCGCTCCGCGTCGCGGAGGCCAGCTGGTCGACCTTGCTCGACGGCGAGCCGGTCTCGCTCGACGGCAGCCGGGCCTTCTTCTTGCCGGGGGCGCGTGACGACGGCGACTCGCTGTCCGAGCGGCTCGCCCGCGGCGATGTCCATCCGAGCGGTCCGTGGTGGGGCCGCGGCGCGTTGCCCGCGCTCGGTCACTGCGCGGCGTTCGAGCGCGACGCGCTGGCCGATCTCGGCGAGTTCCGCGAAGGGCTCGAACGCGCCGGGCTCGATCAGGAGCGGCGTGCGCTGCGCGCCCGGCCCGCCGAGCTCGATGTCGATCGGCTCGACGGCGGCGACCTGCGCCTGCGCTTCACGCTCGCGCCGGGCACGTTCGCCACCACGCTGCTCGCCGAGCTCGGGTCCTGCACCAGGGAGACGGACCGATGATGTGGGGCAAGCTCCTCGGCGGGGCGTTCGGGTTCATGATCGGCGGTCCGCTCGGGGCGGTGCTCGGCGCGGCGCTCGGGCACACCTTCGATCGGGGTCTGCAGCTGCAGCTCGAGCACGACGGTCCTGCGCCCGAGCCGATGTCGCCCGGCGACGCCGAGCGGGTGCGCATGAGCTTCTTCACCGCGACCTTCGCGGTGCTCGGGCACGTGGCCAAGGCGGACGGGCGCGTGGCTCCGTCGGAGATCCGTCTGGTCGAGGCGGTCATGACCCGCATGAGCCTCGACGCCGAGCTCCGCCGGGCGGCGATCGCGCTGTTCGATCAGGGCAAGCGCGAGGACTTCGAGCTGGAGCCGCTCGTGGTGCAGTTCCGCGAGGAGTGTGCACGCCGCAGCGATCTCTACCGCGTCTTCCTCGAGATCCTCATTCAGGGCGCCTACGCGGACGGCGTCATGGCCCCGGACGAGGAGCGCGTGCTGCGTGACGTCGGCCGCCTGCTCGGGTTCGGCGATGCCGCGTTCGCCCAGCTCGCGCTGCTGGTGCGCGTGGGCATGGGGCTCGGTACCGGTGGCGCCGGTGCCGGCACGGGCGACGGTGGCGGCACGGGGCGCGACCGTTCGCGCGCGGCGCCGTCGTCGGGCCGGATGTCGCTCGCCGACGCCTACCGCGTGCTCGGTGTCGAGCGGCGCGACGACGACGCGACGGTCAAGCGCGCCTACCGCCGGCTGATGAGCCAGCACCACCCGGACAAGCTCGTCGCCAAGGGCCTGCCCGAGGAGATGATCCGCGTCGCCACCGACAAGACGCAGAAGATCCGCGAGGCATGGGAGCGGGTCCGCGAGAGTCGCAGGTAGGGCGGGGCGGACGGATGGACGAGGCGCTGAGCACGCACGCGAGCGAGGAGGACGCGAGGAACGCCGACATCCTGATCTGGATCGACGGCGAGCTGAAACCCCGCGCCGAGGCCACGGTGTCGGTCTACGACTCGGGTTTCCTGCTCGGTGACGGCATGTGGGAAGGACTCCGGCTGCACGCCGGGCGCTGGGCCTTCCTCGACGATCATCTCGATCGGCTGTTCGATTCCTGCCGCGCCGTGCGCATCGACGTGGGCCTCGACCGCGCGGGGGTCATCGGTGCGCTCGAGCAGACGCGCCTGGCCAACGCGATGCACGAGAACGTGCACTGCCGCCTGATGGTCACGCGCGGGATCAAGGACAAGCCGTTCCAGCACCCGGCGCTGTCGCGCTCGGGCGCCACGCTCGTGATCATCATGGAGCACTCGACGCCGCGCGACGCGCTCGCCACCCGTGGCATCCGGCTCGCCACCGTCCCGCAGGTGCGCGGGCTGCCGATGTCCCAGGATGCCAAGTACAACTCCCACTCCAAGCTCAACTGCGTGCTGGCCTGCCTGCAGGCGGAAGAGGCGGGGGCGGACGAGGGGCTGATGCTCGACCCGCACGGCTTCGTCGACACCACCAATGCCTGCAACTTCTTCATCGTGAGGCGCGGCGAGGTCTGGACCTCGAGCGGCGACTACTGCATGAACGGCGTGACGCGCCGCAAGGTCATCGAGCTGTGCCGCGCGAACGACATCCCGGTGTTCGAGCGGAACTACTCGCTGTTCGACGCCTACGCGGCGGACGAGGCGTTCCTGACCGGCACCTTCGGAGCGCAGACCCCGGTGGCCTCGATCGACGGACGTGTGCTCGGGAACGGGAGCGGTGGGGCGGGGCCGCTCACACGGCGCATCCGGACGTTGTATGCGGCGCTCGTCGAACGCGACACGCGAGGCGCACCCGGCGATCGCTCGGGCCCCACCGCCCCCGACGACTGATCGACACTCGACATCCGGATCGACCGGAGACCGTCGTCGAGACGGGAGCGACCGGTCAAGGTTCGTGCGTGGCCGCTTCACGCCAAGCGCTCGGTCTACCGAACGCCCGTCACGATCCGGGACTCGTCGAGCTCCAGGCAGATCCGAGCGGCGTGGATGCAGCCTTCTTTCTCGAAAGGCGTCAGATCGTGGACGGTCGGGGTGACCCGCTCCAGGGCTTTCGCGGTAAAGCGGACGCTGTCCAGAGCGTAGAAGAGCGTCACGGAGCGCTCGATCGATCTGTGGAGCCAGTAGCCGTTGGAGAGCACCGAGGCCATCAGACCTCGTTCAGGCGAGGCATCAGCATGACGAGGTTGCACGGTTTCGTGCGGGCGTCGAGCTGCGCCGAGATCAGCTTGTCCCAGGCGAGCCGGCAGGCGCCGCTCGAGCCCGGCAGCACGAACACGAAGGTCGCGTTGGCGACCCCGGCCAGCGCGCGCGATTGCAGCGTCGAGGTGCCGATCTCGTCGAAGGAAAGTACCCGGAACATCTCGCCGAACCCCTCGATCTCCTTGTCGAGCAGCGGCTTGACGGCCTCGGGCGTGCCGTCGCGTCCGGTGATGCCGGTGCCGCCGGTGGTCAGCACCGCGTCGACCTCGGGGTCGGCGATCCAGCGCGACAGGATCGCGCGGATCGCGTAGGCGTCGTCACGGCAGATCGCCTTCTCGGCGTTCGCGTGGCCGGCCACGGTCAGCGCCTCGACCAGGCGCTTGCCGGACACGTCCTCCGCTTCGCCGCGGGTGTCCGAGACGGTCAGCACGGCGATGTTCAGAGGCTTGAAGGCGGGCTCGGTCATGGGAACACGATTCCTCACGCGGGGGAGGGGACGGATGCTAACGCGGAAGTTCGCGCGGCATGGCCACGGGCGGTAGACTTCGCCGATGTCCGAACGACTCCAGAAGATCCTCGCCAATACCGGTCTCGGCTCGCGCCGCGAGCTGGAGCGCTGGATCGCGGCGGGCGAGGTGCGCGTGAACGGTCGCGCCGCGACCCTCGGCGACCGCGCCGCGCTCGACGACGACCTGACCGTCAGGGGGCGTTTCTACAAGGTCGTCGCCGACGACGTGCAGCCGCGGCGCGTGATCGCGTATCACAAGCCGCTCGGCGAGATCACCACGCGTGACGACCCCGAGCACCGGCGCACCGTCTTCGACGAGCTGCCGAGGCTCCACCACGGGCGCTGGATCGCGGTCGGCCGGCTCGACGTCAACACCCTCGGGTTGCTGCTGCTGACCAGCGACGGCGAGCTCGCGCACGCGCTGATGCATCCCTCGTCCGAGTTCGAGCGCCAGTACGCGGTCCGGGTCAACGGTCGCGTGACCCCCGAGGCGCTGGAGCGGCTCGCGGCCGGCGTCGAGCTCGAGGACGGTCCGGCGAAGTTCGAGCGGCTGGTTGCCGACCCCGCCGGCGAAGGCAGCAATCACTGGTACCGGGTGACCGTCAGGGAAGGTCGCAACCGGCTGGTCCGTCGACTCTGGGAGTCCCAGGACCTGCAGGTCAGCCGGCTGATCCGCACGCGCTACGGGCCGGTGTCGCTGCCGCGCTGGCTCGCTCGCGGCAAGGTGCACGAGTTGCCGCCGTCGGAGGTGAGCGAGCTCGCCCGCGCGGCGGGTCTCGCCCCGAGTGTCAGCGGGCGATTGCGCATCGTGCCTGTCCACCCGCGGCACCGGCGCAAGGCGCGCGAGCGGAGCGCTCGCCGCTGAGCGGGGACGGCCGGGCCGTCCGCCGCGCGATGACGCCGCCGCTGCCCTGACGAGGCGGGCGTGAGGGGCGTGGTTCGCCGGAGCGTGGCGCGGCGGAGGGAGGCGTGTCGGATTCCGGTCGCCCGCAGTTCGCACGAGCGGGCCGCGACGCGTTAGAATTCGCCGCGCCGGAGAGGTGGCCGAGTGGTTGAAGGCGCCAGCCTGGAAAGTTGGTATGCGGGGTAACCCGTATCGAGGGTTCGAATCCCTCTCTCTCCGCCATTCATTACGCCGGCCCGGCTCGTTCGCCCGGGCGGTGGTGAGATCTGCGGGGTCGTCGTCACGCCCTCGGCGACCGTTGTCGGCCGTCACGTCAGGTCTCCGACGGGTTCCGCTCGTCAGGCCGTGAACACGAGTCGTGCCGGAGCGACATCGCATGTCTCTGCTGTCCGGCCGTACGGCATCCCCGTGGTACCTGTCGCCGCTCCTCCTGCTCGCGATGCCTGCACAGGCGACGCTTCACGAGGACGGCACCGGCGCGCCGGCCGTCGTCTCGGCCGGCGGCTCCCGAAACCGTGACGTGGATGGCGATTACCGGCGCGAAATCCGCCATTGCTACCGGAACGGGTCACGGTGCGCTGTGTCACCCTGCTTACATCGAGACGGCGGGCCGATAGCCCGTGACAGCTGGCCGTCGGCCACGCGGAGAATGCAATGAGACGAGTCGCGCGAGCGACGGGCGCGGGAACGTCGCGCACCGCGTGGTTCGCCCGGACGAGGCCCGTGCTGGCCGCCGTCCTGGCATCGAGCGTCCTGCTGACGCTGCCGCACGCCGGCACGGCTGCCGGACCCGAGTTCGACGCGGTCGTCGGCGGAGCGCCCGTCGGCACGCCGCGGGTGATCGGCGGCGACCTGGCGGTGCAGGGGCGCTGGCCGTCCGTCGTGGCGCTGGCACGGGCCGGGTCCGGTTCGCCGGCCGACCGGCAGTTCTGCGGCGCCACCGTGATCGCCCCGCGCTGGGTCATGACCGCCGCCCATTGTCTCTACGACGCGTTCCGACGCGAGGTCCAGCCGTCCGATATCCGTGTCATCGCGGGCGTCAGCGACCTGCGTGCCGACCCCTCGCGCGAGAGCACCGTCGTCAGTCTGTTCATACACCCGGAGTACGATCACGTCGCGCAGGACGCCTACGACGACATCGCGCTGCTCGAGGTGGCGAACGCGCTGGATGCTCCCGCCGTCTCGCTGTTCGGCGGAGACACGGAGGCGCTGGGCGCGGTGCCGGGCGTCGTCGTCGGCTGGGGCGCGACCGAGTTCTCCACGCCGAGCCGGGCGACCTATCCGGACGCGTTGCACGACGCCGTCGTGCCGCTCGTGTCGCGCGAGACCTGCAACGACCCGATGTCGTACGCGGGCTACATCGGCAGCGGCCAGTTGTGCGCGGGGTTCGTCCAGGGGGGGGTCGACACCTGCGTCGGCGACAGTGGCGGGCCGTTGTTCGTCGATACCGGCGAGCTCATCGAGCAGGTCGGCGTCGTCAGCTACGGCCGAGGTTGCGCCGAGCCGTTTTTCTACGGCATCTACACGAACGTGTCCGCCTACCGTGGCTGGATCGGTCAGTTCGTCGAGCTTCCGGAGCTGCCGAGCGTCGCGGTGGACCCGGTCGAGAGCCCGAGGGGGCCGTCGGTGGGCGGCGACGTGCTGCCGGCCGAGGCGCCGGTCGCGCGTCCGGATCCCGGGCCGGAGTCTCCGCAGGCGCAGCTGCCGAGTGGAAGCGGCGGTCCGTTCGGCGGGGCGGCGGGTCTGCCGGGATTGCTCGCGCTGGCGGGGCTGGCCCTGGTCCGCCGCCGACGAACGATCCCTTGAGCCGGGCTGCGCGCGAGGCGATCGCGTTCGCGACGCTCATGCTGGCCGGATCCCTCGGCGGATGCGCCGGCGCGGCGGCGGAGCTCGCGCTGCCCGCGCTCCCGTCCGGGAACGGCGGTGTGCGAGAGAGCGGCGGCGAAGCCGTCGAGCGTGGGGCGACGTTCGCCGGGCTCCAGCTTCGAACGCGCCGCGATGCCGTGTTCGCCGACCTCGCGGGCGGTCCGCACCTCGCCGGCGAGGTGCGGTGCGCGTTCACGCGTCTGGCGCCGGTCGACGGTTCGCGCCGCGCCTTCCCGCTGGAGCGCTGCGAGCACGCCGTGACCGGGAGCGAGGCGGAAGGGCCGCGGCTGGCCGATCGTCGGGTCCGGCATCTGGTGACCTACTTCGTCGACGAGCGTCTGGTGCGCGTGGACGCCCTGGTCGCCTCGGACGAGACCGACGAGCGCACGCGCGCGGCCATGCGGGCGCGGCTCGACGAGCGGTTCGGTACCCGGGTGCAGGCGGATGGCGGTCTCGATCGATGGGAGCTCGGCGACGACCTCGTCGAGCTCGGCGGTATGCCGGCGGATGCCGTTCGCCTGAGCCTCGTCGACGGCGAGGCGCTCGTGATGCTGCCCGCCTTGGCTGCGGAAGATCCGATGACGGCGTCCGACTGACGGTGCCTGTCGGCGCCGGAGCGGGGCCCGCTAGAGAAACTCCGATCGGACCTTGTCGAAGCTCGTGTGACGGATGTCGCGTCCCTTGACGAGGTAGACCACGTATTCGCAGATGTTCACCGAGTGATCGCCGATGCGCTCGAGCGCCCGCGCGCACCAGGTGATCTTGAACAGCTTGGAGACCTGGCGGGGATCCTCGACCAGATGGGTCGCGAGCAGGCGCTCCAGCGTCTCGTATTCCCGGTTGACGTCGTCGTCACGGGCGGCGGTGCGGATCGCGGCGTCGACGTCCAGCCGGGCGAACGCGTCGAGGGCGTCGCCGAGCATCGAACGCACGAGCTCGCCCAGATGGCGGAGGTCCTTCCGGTAGCCCGGCATCTCCTCGCTGCTCGCGAGCAGGTCGACCGAGAAGCGACCGAGCTTCTCCGCCTCGTCGCCGACGCGCTCCAGGTCGGTGATGACCTTGATGACGGTGACGATCAGACGCAGATCCGAGGCGGCCGGCTGGCGCCGCGCCAGCACGTGCGTGCATTCCTCGTCGATCTCGACCTCGAGCGCGTTGACCTCGAAGTCGTTCTGCGCGACCAGCGCTCCCAGTTCGCCGTCGGCCTCGAGCAGCGCCGACAGGCCGTTGGCGACCTGCTGCTCGACGAGCCCGCCCATCTTGAGCACCTTGTTGCGGATCTCCTCGAGCTCGAGGTTGAACTGGTGCGAGATGTGCTGATCGAGATGAAGCTTGTCCATGGGACGGGTGCTCGTCGCGGGGCGATCGATCGTTCGGGAGCGGCGAGGCGCTAGCCGAAACGGCCGGTGATGTAGTTCTCGGTCAGCTCGTGACGCGGATTGGTGAACACCTGATTGGTGTCGCCGACCTCGACGAGCTTGCCGAGATGGAAGTAGGCGGTGCGCTGGGACACGCGCGCGGCCTGCTGCATCGAGTGGGTGACGATCGCGATCGCGTAGTTCTGACGGAGTTCGTCGATCAGCTCCTCGATGCGCGCCGTCGCGATCGGGTCGAGTGCCGAGCACGGCTCGTCCATCAGGATTACCTCGGGGCTGACGGCGATGGTGCGGGCGATGCACAGGCGCTGCTGCTGCCCGCCGGACAGGCTCGTGCCGGGCGCCTCGAAACGGTCCTTGACCTCGTCGTGCAGGCCGGCCTTCTTCAGGCTGTCGACCACGATGTCGTCGAGCTCGGCACGGTTGCTCGCCAGGCCGTGGATCCGCGGACCGTAGGCGACGTTGTCGTAGATGCTCTTGGCGAACGGGTTCGGCTTCTGGAACACCATGCCGACGCGGGCGCGCAGCAGCACCGGGTCCAGCTCGGCGCCGTAGAGATCCTCGCCGTCGAGCGACATGGAGCCTGTCACCCGGCAGGACGGGATCGTGTCGTTCATGCGGTTCAGGCACCGCAGGAACGTCGACTTGCCGCAGCCCGACGGGCCGATCATCGCGATCACCTCGTTGTTGCCGATGTCGAGGCTGACGTCGTGGATGGCCTGCTTGGCGCCGTAGAAGACGTCGACGTTGGCCGTGCGCATCTTCGGGTCGTCGGCGGTGACATCGCCGACCGTGCCGGTCAAACGTTCGAACGCGTCGGTGGCGTCGTCCTTCAACGGCATGTCCAGGTGGCGGGGTCGGTGCAGTATATCGTCCGCGACGATGCTCATGACTCTCTCTCCATGGTCGGTATCCGTGCCCTGTTCGCGGCCGCGCTACCAGCGCCGCTCGAAACGTTTCCTGAGCAGTACCGCCACGGCGTTCATGACGATCAGGAACGCGAGCAGCACCATGATCGCCGCCGAGGTCTTCTCGACGAAGGCGCGCTCCGGGCTGTCGGCCCACAGGTACACCTGCACCGGCAGCACGGTGGCCGCGTCGGTGATCGTCTGCGGGACATCGACGATGAACGCGACCATGCCGATCATCAAGAGCGGCGCCGTCTCGCCGAGCGCCTGCGCGAGACCGATGATCGTTCCGGTCAGTATGCCGGGCATCGCCAGCGGCAGGACGTGGTGGAACACCACCTGCAGCGGCGAGGCGCCGATGCCGCGCGCGGCCTCGCGGATCGACGGCGGCACGGACTTCAGCGACGCGCGGCTCGAGATGATGATGGTCGGCAGCGTCATCAGACTCAGCACGATGCCGCCGACCACCGGGGCCGAGCGTGGCAGGTGGAAGAAGTTGATGAACACCGCCAGGCCGAGCAACCCGAACACGATCGACGGCACGGCGGCGAGGTTGTTGATGTTGACCTCGACCAGGTCGGTCCAGCGGTTCTGCGGGGCGAACTCCTCGAGGTAGATCGCCGCGGCGACCGCGATCGGGAACGACAGCGTGAACGTGATCAGCAGCGTGAAGGCGGAGCCCGCCAGCGCCGCGCGGATGCCCGCGAGCTCGGGTTCGCGGGAGTCGCCGTTGGTGAAGAAGGTCGAGTTGAAGCGCACGTCGAGCTCGCCCGCGTCGACCAGCTCCTTCGCCCAGCCGAGCTGTTGCTCGGACATCCGCGTGACGAGGGTGTCGGGTCGGGAGAAATCGGCGTCACGCTTGACCAGCGCGCCGAGCTCGTCGTCGGCCGGCACCCACAGCGACACCGTCTGACCGATCAGCGACGGATCGGCGGCGACGCGGCGGGCCACCTGGTAGTCGGCGCCGGTGCTGACGAGGCTGTACAGCGCCTTCTTCTCGCTGCGCCCGTCGGCATCGGGAAAACGATCGCGCATCGCGCTCTTGACGATGCCGGCGTAGTTGGCGCGGCGAAGCTCGGCCGGGGTCGACTCGGCGGTGACGCCGAGGGTGTCGGCGTCGAGCGCCACCTCGAGCTTCAGGAAGGTCTGCGAGAACGCGGGCGTGCCCTTGATGACGATGCTGGTCAGCAGCAGCGCGAGGAATCCGAGGCTCGCCGCGATCGCGACGATGCCGTACCAGCGGAATCTGCGTTCGGCGGCGTAGCGCTTGCGAAGCGAGGCGCGCACCTTGGCGGTCGTGCGCGAGCCGCGGTCGCTCGCGTCGGCGTCGGCGGCGCGGGCGACCTCGCTCGCCGTCGGCACGCCTTCCGGCTCGTCGTTCGCGCGAGCGGCCGACGCCACCGTCGCGGCCGGCAGCGGCGTGCGCCGCGCGGCCAGCCGGGCCGCCTCGTCGCCGGCGGCGGCCGGCGCTCGCTCGCCCGTGTCCTCGCCGGGTGTCCTGTCGTCGCTGTCGCTCATCGGCGGGCCCTCATTCGTATTGCTCGCGGTAACGGCGCACGACGTGCAGCGCGATGACGTTCAGGAGCAGCGTGACGACGAACAGCATCAGCCCGAGGGCGAACGCCGCGAGCGTCTTGGCGCTGTCGAATTCCTGGTCCCCGGTCAGCAGCGTCACGATCTGCACCGTCACCGTCGTCACCGCCTCGAGCGGGTTGGCGGTCATGTTGGCGGCGAGCCCGGCGGCCATGACCACGATCATCGTCTCGCCGATCGCGCGCGAGACGGCGAGCAGCACGCCGCCGACGATGCCGGGCAGGGCGGCCGGGATGACGACCTTCCTGACCGTCTCCGAGCGCGTCGCGCCGAGCCCGTAGGAGCCGTCGCGCATCGACTGCGGCACGGCCGTGATGACGTCGTCGGACAGCGACGAGACGAACGGGATGATCATGACGCCCATGACGGCGCCGGCGGCGAGCGCGCTCTCGGAGGAGACGGAGAGGCCGATCTCGCCGCCGAGGCGCCGCAGCGCGGGGGCCACGGTCAGCGCGGCGAAGAAGCCGTAGACCACGGTGGGGATGCCCGCGAGTATCTCAAGGAGCGGCTTGACGACGTTCCTGACGTTGGCGCTCGCGTACTCGGCGAGGTAGATCGCCGACATCAGCCCGAACGGCACCGCGACGATCATCGCGATCAGCGAGATCAGCAGCGTGCCGACGAACAGCGGCACCGCGCCGAACGCGCCGGAGGAACCGACCTGGTCGGCGCGTATCGCCGTCTGCGGACTCCACTTGGTGCCGGCCACGAACTCGAGGAAACCGACCTGCTGGAAGAAGCGGATCGCCTCGAACAGCACCGACAGCACGATACCGAGCGTCGTCAGTATCGCGATCGACGCGCAGCTCAGCAGGAAAAAGTGGATGATGCGTTCGACGTTCTGCCGTGCGCGGAGCCCGGGGTGGATGCGGCGAGAGGCGAGCGCCGCACCGGCGAGCGCGGCGGCGATGGCGAGGACGGCGAGGGCCCCCGCGGCGATCGAGTGCAGGCTCGACAGGCGCATCGCGACGCGGCGCTTCTCGTCGTCGACGATGCTCTCCAGGTCGCCCTTCTCGACGAGGTTGTCGATCTCGTTGCGGTAGAGCTCGACCCGCTTGTCGCCGGCATCCAGGATCGCCTCCGGAAGCGTCGGTTCCAGCACCGCCGAGACCACCGCCGGTTCGAACAGCTTCCAGCCGACGACGAGCACGAGCGCGGGCAACGCGCACCAGAGCGCGACCATCATGCCGTAGTGGCCAGGCAGCGAGTGCAGGGCGCGCGTGCCGCCCTTGCCGGCGACGGCGAGCGAGCGCCGGCGGCCGTAGGCGTAGGCCATGGTCGCCAGCACGAGCGTCAGCAGGATCAGCATGGTCGCGGACATCGGCGCTCGCGGGAGGTGGTCGGCAAGGTGGGGAGGCGCTTCGCGGAGGACGCGGAACCCCGACGTGAGGACATCCCGCGGAACGGCCGCGGGATGTCGGTACCGCTCCCGATCCGTGGGCGGGACGGGGCGGGCGAGGGACATCCGGTCGGGAGTGCTCCTCCGCACATGCCGCGAAGGCTCCGAGCGTCGCCCGCCCGCGCGCTCAGTTGAGCTGGAGCTTCTGCATGCCGTTGGCGGCGGCGCCGATCTCGGCGCGCTTGTCGTCGTCGAGCGGGATCATGCCCTTGTCGGCGAGATAGCCGTCCTCGCCCCAGGCCTGCTCGGACGTGAATTCGGCCACGTACTCCCCGATCCCGGGCACCGTGCCGACGTGCTGCGCCTTGACGTAGAAGTACAGCGGGCGCGAGACCGGGTAGGCGCCGTCGGCGATGGTGTCGAACGTCGCCGCCTCGCCGTCGATCTTCGAGCTCTGGACCTTGTCGGAGTTCTGGTCGAGGAAGCTGAAGCCGAAGATGCCGACGGCGTCGGGGTTGGCCTCGAGCTTCTGCACGATCAGGTTGTCGTTCTCGCCGGCCTCGACGTAGGCGCCGTCCTCGCGCATGGCCTGGCAGGCGGCGTCCTTCGCGCCGTCCTCCAGCGCCTCGATGGCCTCGAACTCCTCGCAACCGGCTTCCATGACGAGCTCGACGAAGGCGTCGCGCGTGCCGGACGTCGGCGGCGGGCCGAGCACCTCGATGCGGGTGGCCGGCAGGTCGGGGTTGACGTCCGACCAGTTGGCGTAAGGGTTGGCGACGAGCCCGTCACCGTCGGGGTTCGGCACGTCCTTGGCGAGCGCGAGATAGAGATCCTTCGTGCTCAGGGAGAGTTGATCGGCCGCGACCGAGTTGGCCACCGCGATGCCGTCGTAGCCGATCAGCACTTCCGTGATGTCGGTCACGCCGTTGGCCTGACACTGCTCGAACTCGCTGGTCTTCATGCGGCGCGACGAGTTGGCGATGTCCGGCGTGTCCACGCCGATGCCGCCGCAGAACAGCTTGATGCCGCCGCCGGAGCCGGTCGACTCGATCTTCGGCGTGGCGAAGTCGGTGGTCTTGCCGAAGCGCTCGGCGACGACGGTGGCGAACGGGTAGACGGTCGACGAACCGACGATGCTGATGCCGTCACGCGCGGCGGCGGGGCCCGTGAGCGCGGCCGTGGCCAGTGCCGTACCGACCAGCAGTGTGGATCTGTTCATGGAATTTCTCGACAGGGTGCGCCCGGAGGCGTGGGTAGTTGCGACTCCGGCTCATTGTCGGACGCCCTTGTTACAGCCCCGTGACAGGCGAGAAGTTCTCCGGCGCGTCGCTCCCGGAAGCCGTCGGCGGTCACGGAACGCGCGTGCGGGCCGTCGCGGAACGCCTTCGCGCGCCGGCGACCCTCGACGGTTTCCGCTAGCCCGTCGCGCGTGCCGCCGGCCCGTCGCCGCCGGCCGTGACGGTCGTGATCCCGGCGGCCGCCCCGTCGCCGTCGGCACCCTCGAGCGTGACCGCGCGTTCGGCCGGAAAGTCGAGCGAGAACGTCGAGCCTCCGCCGGGCACGCTTTCGATGATCAGCTGTCCGCCGTGCAACTGGACGGCGTGCTTGACGATCGCGAGACCGAGACCGGTACCGCCGGAATCGCGTCCGCGGTGCTTGTCCACGCGGTAGAAGCGTTCGCTGAGCCGCGGCAGGTGTCGCGCCTCGATGCCGGGCCCGTCGTCGGCGACTCGACAGCGGGGACGCCCCTCCGGGCCACGCTTCCAGGACACCTCGACGCGGCCCGCTCCGCCGTACTTGACGGCGTTGACGACGAGGTTGCTGCAGGCGCTCCACAGCGCGCTCTCGGTGCCGCGTAGCCCGAGCGAGTCATCGATGTCGAGCGTGAACGCGGCGGTGTCGGCGTCGGTGCGTGTCGCGAGGGTGTCCGAGACGATGCCGCGAAGCATCGCCGGGAGCGCCACGGTCTCGCCCTCGTCGGTCGCGAGCGGGTCGCCCTCGAGGCGCGACAGCGCGAGCAGGTCCTGGACGATGCCGCGCATGCGCGCCGCGTGATCGGCCACCTGGTCGAGCGCGTCGCGGGTCGGCGACGGCCCGGATGACTGGTCCTCGCGCAGCATCTCCACGTAGCCCTCGATCACGGTCAGCGGGGTCCGCAGTTCGTGCGACACGTCGTCGACGAAGCGCTTGCGCATCTCGCGCACGCGCACGCGCTGCGTGACGTCGCGCGCGATCAGCATGCTGGTGCGATTGCCAGAGGGCACGAGTCGCACGGCCAGCGTCCGGCCCGAACCGCTCGGCAGCTCGATCTCGAGATCCTGCCCGCCGTCGCCGTGCGCCGGCGCGTCGAGGAAGCCGGGCACGCGCACGAGGTTGTCGATGCGCTGGCCGCGATCGCGCTCCGCGTCGATGTTCAGCAAGGCCTTCGCCGCGGCATTGGCCCAGCGGATCTGTCGCTGGGCGTCGAGCACGACCGTCGCGTCCGGCAGGGCGGCGGCGAGGTCGTTGAACTGCGCGACGACGCTCTTGTGCTTGCGCTTCTGCTTGCGGCTGTCGTTGCGCATGCGATGCACGAGCCCGACGATGCGGTTGCCGAGTCCGACCGTCGGCGGCGCCTTGGCCGCGCGCGCGCCGTCGGCGAGCCAGCGACCCAGCCGCTCCAGGCGCCACAGCAGCCAGGACGCGTGCAGCGCGAGACCGACAGGCACGAGCCAGCGCGCCAGCCCTGTCACGAGGCCGAGCACGAGACTCGCGAACAACGTCAGGGCGAGCCACCCGAGCTCGCGGCGGAACTCCATCGACAGCGTCGGCAAGAGCACGTCTCCGGGAAGGCGGGTCGGGTCTCGGACGGTGGAGGATGATAACCCCCCGTGCAGGTGTCCGAGAGGCGTCGATCGAGGGCCGGACGAAGTCTGCCGCGCGGGATATCCCGGCTCGCTGCGGTCCGTCCCGCCGACACCGTCGGGTTCAGAGCCCTTCGGCACCTCGTCCGGCGGCATCCGCCGGCGCCTCGTCGGGCACGTCCGTCGGCGCCTCTCCCGGCGCGACGCCCCGGTCCGCGGCGGGCGGCAGGCCGAGCCGATAGCCCGCGCCGCGCACGGTCTCGATCACGGAGTCGGCGGCGTGCGGTCGCAGGCTCTTCCTGAGCCGGAGGATGTGCACGTCGACCGTGCGTTCCTCGATGAACGTGCCGGGCCCCCAGACGTGATCGAGCAGCTGGGAGCGGCTGTAGACGCGCTCGGGGTGCTTCATCAGGAACGCCAGCAGCTTGAACTCGGTGTGTCCGAGCGCGATCTCGGTACCGTTCGCGCTGAGCCGGTGGGCCGCCTGATCCAGCGCGAGAGGCCCGCACACGAGGATCTCGTCGGTGTCGAAGTCACGGCTTCGCCGGAGCAACGCGCGCACGCGCGAGCCGAGCTCGCGCGGCGAGAAGGGCTTGGTCACGTAGTCGTCGGCGCCGGCGTCCAGGCCGGCCGTGATGTCGTGCTCGCCGGTGCGCGCCGTCAGCATGATCACCGGCAGCACCGCGTGGCGTTCCTCCTTCCTGAGAGAGCGCACGAACTCGAGCCCGCTCGTTCCGGGCAGCATCCAGTCGATCAGTGCCAGATCGCAGGCATGGTCGGCGAGCAACGCGCGGGCAACGGCCACGGAGGAGGCCGCGTGCACGACGTGACCGTCGCGCTCGAGCGCGAAACGGAGCATGTCGCGGATCGAGGATTCATCCTCGACGACGAGGATCTCGGCAGGCACGGCGTCGGTCGGCATTCGGAGTGGTTCAGGGTAACGCCTCGGGGCGGCGCCGGGGGACCGTGACGGACGCGCGTGACCGGACGATGAATCCGGCGCGCACGGATCCGCTCGCGAACGACCTCGCGGGCGGGGCGCGACGCCGGAGTCGGCGGAATCCGTGTGGCTTGAAATTCTTGCCGATCCGGGGGCGCGGCGAGCGCCGATCTACTCCCGCCCGATCCCGATCCGTTACCACACCCTCAGCCACCGTGGCGTCAGGATGTGATATCCGGGTCGCAGAGCCGGCACGAGTGCGTCGGCAGGCCGATCGACCGTACCGTCGTCGGCGCGATACGGCGGGCGAGGACACGGCCGGAACGCGGTGAAGGCGGACGAGCGAACGACCCGTGACGATTCCGGTCCACGGCAGACCTTCGGACCCCTTGGCGGCGACTTCAGAGATGGAAGAGAACAGCGCGGACCGGCACCCACCCGGCGAGTCGGGTGACGGCCGCTCTTCGGCCCTGACCGGAAACGGCGATTCGGGGTCGGGCGCATCGACGCTCGTCTCGTCGCGTGCCCGCCCGCCCGCGCTCGAGGTCTCGCGCCGGGGCGCCGCGGCCCGGCCGATGTCGGCCACGCGGTTCGAGCGGGCGAGCCGGGCGGTGTTCGTCGGGACGGCGACGGTGCTCGGGCTCGCCGCGGTGTTCGGTGCGGGCATCCACTTCGCCAACGAGAGGTACTGGCCGTACCGGCCGGTGGAGGAGGCGATCAGGGTTCTCGGCGACGCGATCGAGCACGACGGCTTCGCGCCCGAGAACGCCGTCGGCGATGCGCCGGCGAACGCGTCGCGCGAGAGCTGGACGGCCCACCGTGCGGCCGAGCTGCGGCCCGGCTACCGCGCGTTGATGGGGTATCTCGGCGCCGAGGGCGATTTCGGCATCCGTCTGTTCGACACCGCCGGCACCGAGGTGCATCGGCGAGTGCTGAACTACGACGTGCAGGACCCCGACGGTCCGAGCGGCGGGTCCGAGGCGCCGCACGCCTTCCACTTCCTGCCCGATGGTTCGGTCATCGTCAACACCGACAAGGGCGACGTCATGGCCCGCTACGATGTCTGCGGTCAGCCTCTGTGGAGCCGTGCGGGGGCGTTCCATCACTCGCTCTCGAGCGATCCCCGCGGAGGGCTGTGGACCTGGCGGGGCGAGCTGTCGGCCTTCGACCAGTACCAGTTCCTGGTGCGCTTCGACCCCGAGACCGGAGAGACGCTCGAGGAGATCGATCTCGTCGCCGACATCATCGAGGCCTCGCCGGCGAACCGCGCGATATTCACCCTCGTTCCCGGCAAGACGCTCGAGCACGCGGAGAGCTATCGCGCCGTCGCCGATCTCTTCCACCCCAACGACCTGGAAGTGCTCCAGCCGCACATGGCCGCGGCCTTCCCCGACTTCGACGCGGGAGACCTGCTGCTGAGCTTCCGCAACATCGATCTGGTGGCGGTGCTCGACCCGGACACGTCCGAGATCAAGTGGTGGAGTCACGGCCCCTGGATCCGGCAGCACGACCCCGACTTCCAGCCGAACGGCGAGATCACGGTGTTCAACAACAACGGCTGGCGCAGGCTGTCGAGCATCGTGGCGATCGATCCGGCGACGCGTGCGCTGCGCACCGCCGAGATCGATCCGGACTTCCGCTTCTACAGCCAGTACATGGGCAAGCACGAGTACCTCGAGGACGGCACGCTGCAGGTCGTCGTGCCGTTCGAGGGGCGTGCGCTCGAGTTCTCGCGGGACGGCGAGCTGCTGCTCGAGATCAACAATCTGTTCTCGGACGAGCACAACGCGTTCGTGGCCGACTACACCCTGCTGGCCCCGGACTTCTTCGACACCGAACCGGCGCGCTTCACCTGCGCCGATGGAGACAACCTCTCGTGAACACCACCCTCGTCGACGCTCGCGCAAGACCGATGACGCGACGCCTGCCGCCGACGGCGGCGGCCCTGCCGGCGCTCGTCGTCCTGTCCCTGTCCGCCCCGGTCCACGCCTATGTCGGACCGGGCGCCGGACTGGGTGTCATCGGCACGCTGTTCGGCATCGTCGCGGCGATCGTGCTCGCCCTGTTCGGGCTGCTCTGGTACCCGCTCAAGCGGGCGTTCGGCTGGAAGGGCGCTCCGGTCGGCGCGGCCGGCGTACCGGTCACCGACGACGCGACCGACGCGACCGACGCGACCGACGGGGTCGACGGCGCCGGCGTCATGCCGCCGGTGGCGAGCACCGGGTCACGGCGCGAGGTGTCGGACGAGGAGTCGACGAACGCGCGTGACGGATCGTCGAGATGACGGGTCCGGACGGCGTCGTCGCCGAGTGCCGGCGACCCGGAGTCCGCATCGGATGATGGTCGTCGCGCTGATCGTGTTCGGCGTCATGGGCATCGTGTTCCACGAGCTCTTCGTCAGGCTGCGGGTGGTGGCCGACATCCGGCGCGTGCTCCACGTCGCGCCGGTCGCCACGCGGGTGATCCGCTCGGCCACGCTGAGCGACCTGGAGAAGGAGCGCGCGGTGCGTCGCATGAGTCTCGAGGTGCTGAAGGACACCGTGCGCCTCAGCGCCAAGCTCGCCGTGGTGCTGGCGGCGTGCGTGGCCGTCGCGTGGATCGCGCAACGGCTGTTCGCGGTGTCCCCGGACGGTCTGTACGGGCTGCTGACGACGTGGTGGGCGCTCGCGGCGCCGCTCGTCGTGATGCCGCTGTACGCCGCGTTGCGCGCCAGGGTCCGTCCGAGCGCCGCGCATGGCTGACACCCTCGCCGCGACGGCGCGCTACGGCATGCTGGATCGACTGCTGCACCGTCTGGCCTTCGTGCACCCGGGGTTGCAGCGCGTGCTCGGCGAGCTCGAGAGCGATCTGTTCAGGCAGCGCCTCGCGACGACACGAGTCGAGCGCCCGGTCTTCGTGGCGGGTCTGCCGAGGGCGGGAACCACGCTCGTGCTGGAGCTGCTCTACGGCACCGGCGAGTTCGCGAGCTTCACCTACCGCCAGATGCCGTTCGTCTTGAATCCGCTGCTGTGGGACCGGCTCGGCGCGCGCTCGCGCCGGGCCGCCGTGGCCGGTGAGCGGGCGCACGGCGACGCGATGATGATCGGCTTCGACAGCCCCGAGGCGTTCGAGGAGGTGCTGTGGATCAACTACCTGTCGGACACGCTGTTCGACGGCGACTCGATGCGCACGCTCGGCCCGGAGGATCTGACGGACGCGTTTCGCACGGCCTACCGGCAGCTGGCCGAGAAGCTCGTCTGCCTGTCGAGCGGGCCGGGCCTGCCGTCGCGGCGCTATCTGTCGAAGAACAACCCGAACATCGCCCGCTTGCCGGCGATCGCCTCGGTGTTCGACGACGCGACGATGCTGGTGTGCTTCCGGCATCCGGCCACGCACGTCGCCTCGCTGCACGCGCAGCACCGCCGCTTCCTCGACATGCATGCCGCCGACGCGTTCGCCGAGCGCTACATGACGTGGATCGGTCATCACGATTTCGGGCGCACGTTCAGACCGATCCGCTTCGGCGCTCGGTCCGGAACCCGGGGTGGCGACGAGCGGTCGGCCGAGCCCGCCGCGGATGAGCGGCCGAACGGTCCGCCGGTCGCGGGCGCCGATCCCGCCTACTGGCTGCGCTACTGGATCGATGCCTACCGGCACGTGCTCGAGGTCGCCCCTCCGCGTGCGCGCCTCGTCTGCTTCGAGGATCTGCTCGAGGACGGCGCCGGGGCGCTCGCGCGGCTCGCCGACCGGGTCGCGCTCGAGCGACCGGCATCGCTGCTCGACGCCGCGCCGACGCTGCGCGCCCCGACCAGCACGCCGGCGTCGCTCGAGTCGCTGTCGCGCGAGATGGCCGACGAGGCGATCGGGCTGTACGCGCTGATGCGCGAGCGAGCCGCGTCGCGATAGCGTCCGGCGAGCGAGCGGGCTCTCCCCCGACGTGTCGTTCGTCATCGCGGGCATCGCCATCCCTTCGCCGGGCTTGCGGCGGCCTCGCCGACGGGCGACAATGACAGGCTCAATGGTGTTCCGTACCGGTCCTCCCGCGACGAGAAGCTGTGAACCCCGTCAGGCCCGGAAGGGAGCAGCGGCAGCAGCGGCATCGTGCGCCGGGATGCGGCTGGTGCGGGATGCCACCTCATTCTCCGGGAGAGCCCCCGCCGTGCGCGGCTCTTCCCGTCGCGGTCGCCGATGCGCCGCCAGCCGGCCGCTCCGATGAGCTACAAGGTCCTCGCGCGCAAGTGGCGCCCGCAGCACTTTCGGGACATGATCGGGCAGGAGCCCGTGTTGCGAGCGCTGATCAACGCGCTCGACACCGGCCGCCTGCATCATGCCTACCTGTTCACCGGCATGCGCGGCGTCGGCAAGACGACGATCGCGCGCATCTTCGCGAAGTGCCTGAACTGCATCGCCAACGGGGTGAGCTCGAGCCCCTGCGGCGAGTGCAGCGCCTGCCGGGACATCGAGGCGGGTCGGTTCTTCGACCTGATCGAGGTGGACGCCGCGAGTCGCACGAAGGTCGACGAGACGCGCGAGCTCCTGGAGAACGTCCCGTACGCGCCGGCCAGCGGACGCTACAAGGTGTACCTCATCGACGAGGTGCACATGTTCTCGACGCACAGCTTCAACGCGCTGCTGAAGACGCTCGAGGAACCGCCCGAGCACGTCAAGTTCCTGCTGGCGACCACCGACCCGCAGAAGGTGCCGCTGACGGTGCTGTCGCGCTGCCTGCAGTTCAATCTCAGGCGCATGCCGACGGCGCGGCTGGCGGACTACCTGGAGACGATCCTCGACGCCGAGGAAATCGCCCACGAGCGGCCCGGACTCGAGCTCATCGCCGACGCGGCCGAGGGCAGCGTGCGCGACTCGCTGAGTCTGGTCGAGCAGGCCGCGGCGTTCGGCGAGGGCGCCATCCGCGAAGGCGAGGTCGCGTCGATGCTCGGGCGCGTCTCGACCGCGCGTCTCGTCGGGCTGCTGGAGGCGCTCGGCGACGGTGACCTGGGCGAGCTGTTCGCCCGCGTCGACGCGCTCGCCGAATACGCGCCGGACTTCGGCCAGCTGCTCGGCGAGCTCCTGTCGCTGTTGCATCGCGTGGCGCTCGTCCAGAGCGTGCCGGACGCCGTTCGCGCGGAGACGGGTAGCGCCGAGCGGATAGCGGCCCTGGGTGCCCGGCTCGCTCCCGACGAGGTGCAGCTCTGGTACCAGATCGGCCTGCACGCGCGGCGCGACCTGCCGTTCGCGCCGGACCCGCGCGAGGCGTTCGATATGGCGCTGCTCCGGATGCGCGCGTTCGCGCCCGCGGCGGGCGACGGCAGCGTCGCGGCGGCGCCATCCGCCGGCGCATCCGCCCCCGCGGCCACCATCACCGCGGACGCCTCCGCATCGCCGGCGGCCCTGGCCGAAGACTCGGTCGGCGCCCCGTCCGACAACTCGTCCGACGTTCCGTCGGCCGCCGTGCCGGCGGCGGTACGTGTCGCCGCCGCCGACCCTCTCGCCGTCGCCACCGACCCGCCGGCGATCGATGCGCCGGCGGTCGCGGCGGCTCTGGCCGCGGGGTCGCGAACCGCGGCTGTCCCGGATGCCGCCGCCCCCGACACGGCGCCGTCCGCGTCCGCCCCCGTCGCGGTGCCCGTGGACGCGCCGTCCGGCGTGCCGACCGACGACCCCAGGGCGGCGGTGCTGGCGGCGGCCGGCGTGGCACCGGCACCCGCGCGATCCGCCGCCACGGCTGCCCCGCTCGCCGCCGCCTCGCCCGACTCCCGGGAACCCTCGGCGCCGGCCGCCGCGGAGCGGATCGCGGCTCCGGCGGAATCGCCGGCCCCTGCGCTCGCCCCGGCCCCGGCCGCGGCCGAGGTCCCGGCGAGCGGCGGCGCGACGCTGACGCCGGCGGGCTGGCCCGCCGTCATCGACGCCGCCGGCCTGTCCGGCATGCCGCGCCAGCTCGCCGCGCATTGCGTGCTGCTGTCGCACGAGGACGGCGCGCTCGTCCTCGAACTCGAGGCGGGTGCCGAGCACATGAACTCGCCGCGTTTCGCGGAGCGGTTGCGCACCGCGCTCGTCGCCTGGGCCGGTGCCGAGCTCTCGCTCGACATTCGTGTCGTCGATCAGCCGCTCGCGACCCCGGCCCGGCTCGACGCCGCCCGCGAGGAAAGCGCCCTGGCCGACGCGCGCCGCTCGATCGACGAGGACCCGCTGGCGCAGGCGCTGGTCGAGCGTGTCGACGGCACCCTCGACACCGCGAGCGTCAGGGCGCTCGATCCACCGTCCGAATCCCAGATCGACAACCACCCCGGAGAGCGAACATGAAAGGCGGCATCGGCAACCTGATGAAGCAAGCCCAGAAGATGCAGGAGGACATGCAGCGCGCTCAGGAGGAGATCGCGAGCATGGAGGTCGAGGGCCAGAGCGGTGGCGGTCTCGTCAAGGTGACGATGAACGGCGCCCACGAGGCGAGGAAGGTCAGCATCGACGAGTCGCTGCTCGGCGACGACCGGGACATGCTCGAGGATCTCGTCGCGGCGGCCATCAACGACGCCTCGCAGCGGCTCGCGGCCGCCTCCAAGGACAGGCTCGGTGCGGTCACCGCCGGCATGGAGCTGCCGCCCGGCATGAAGCTGCCTTTCTAGGGGCACGCGCGTGGCATTGATGTCGAGCGGGCTGCTCGACGATCTCGTCGAGTCGCTCCGCATCCTGCCCGGGGTCGGCCCCAAGTCCGCCCAGCGCATGGCGTTGCACCTGCTGCAGCGCGATCGTGGCGGCGCGCGCCGCCTGGGCGAGGCGCTCGTGCAGGCGATGGACCGGATCGGCAACTGCGAGCGCTGCCGGATATTCAGCGATCAGCCCCTGTGCCGATGGTGCAGCGACCCGGCGCGCGACGCGTCCAAGATCTGCATCGTCGAGAACCCGGCCGACGTGCTCGCCATCGATCGCGCGACCGACTACGACGGTCGGTTCTTCCTGCTGCTCGGTCACCTCTCGCCGCTCGACGGCATAGGCCCGAGGGACCTGGGGCTCGATCTCCTGCAGGCGCGGCTCGACGGCGGCGAGATCACCGAGCTGACCCTCGCCACCAGCCCGACGATCGAAGGTCAGGCCACGGCACGCTACATCACCGACCTCGCGGCGACGCGCGACGTGCCCGTGCTGCAGATCGCGCGCGGCGTGCCGATCGGCAGCGAGCTCGAGTTCGCCGACGGCGGCACGCTGTCCGTCGCCTTCGCGCAGCGCACGAGCGTGACGTGACGAGCGTCGGAGCCCGCGCTCAGATCGAGAACACGTGCTCGCGGTAGTAGGCGAGCTCGCCGATCGACTCGCGGATGTCGTCCAGGGCGAGGTGCGTGGCGCTCTTCCGGAACCCGTCGAGCAGCTCCGGGCGCCAGCGCCGGACGAGCTCCTTGATGCTGCTGACGTCGATGTTGCGGTAGTGGAAGAACACCTCGAGCTCGGGCATGTGGCGAACCATGAAACGCCGGTCCTGGCAGATGCTGTTGCCGCACATCGGCGACTTTCCCGCCGGCACCCAGTCGCGGAGGAAGTCGATCGTGCGACGCGCCGCCTCGTCGAGGTCGACGTCGCTCGCGCGGACCCGCTCGACCAGGCCCGAGGCCGTGTGATGGGTGGTGTTCCACTCGTCCATGGCCGCGAGCTTCGCCTCGTCGGCACGGATCGCGAACACCGGTCCCTCGGCGAGGGTCGCGAGCGCCGCGTCGGTGACGATCGTCGCGATCTCGATCACGGTGTCGCTGTCGGGCTCGAGCCCGGTCATCTCGAGGTCGACCCAGATCAGATGGCTGTCGCTGACGGGCATGGCGGCGGAAGGTCTCGGGGTGGCAGGGGAGGTCGGGCGCGGGGCCGTCCCCGTGCGGGATGCGCACGCGAAGCGGGTGCCGTCAGGCCGCGACGGCTAGTATTCAATCACGAAACCGCGACGTCCGCCGTCGCGCCACCGTCCGCCTTCGCCACGGGCCTGCCGCGCGCCCGGCTCTCCGACCGCCAACCCGGCCCGATCATGACCCGACTCCCTCCCGACGCACCCGGACGCGCCCGACCTGCCGGTGTCGCGATGACGGTGCGCCGACGCTCTTGACGGGTCTCGCTCACGTCGTCGCCAACCACCGTTCCGGCATCGCCGTGCGCTGGGAAGGCGATCACGGCGACACCGGCGACGTGCACCGTGCCGTGCCGATGCGGAACCTCCCGCTGATCGTCGCCGGGGATCTCGTGCGTTGCGAGGCGACGGCCGACGGGACGCTGCGTGCCGTCGAACTGCTCGAGCGGCGGAGCGTGCTCGCGAGGCCCGATCACCGCGGCCACCCGAAGCCGCTCGCGGCCAACCTCACGCACCTCGCCGTCGTCACGGCCGACCCGCCGGGCATCGACACGCTGCTGATCGACGAGTTCTGCGTCGGTGCGCTGCGTGCCGGCATCGACGTGCTGGTCGTCGTCAACAAGGCCGACCTGCTCGACGCGGCGGCGCGCGACGAGGCGCTCGCGCTGCTCGCCGTCTACCGCGATGTCGGCCATCCGGCCGTGCTGATCGATGCGCGGACGGCAGCGGGGATCGAGCCGCTGGCCACCGAGCTCGCCGGGCGGACGGCCGCGCTGGTCGGCGCGAGCGGTGTCGGCAAGTCCTCGATCGTGCAGCAGCTCCTGCCGGATCTCGAGGTGCGGGTCGGGGCGGTGTCCGCGGCCACCGGCCTGGGCTCGCACACGACGTCGGTGACCCATCGCTATGCGCTGCCCGGCGGCGGCGCCGTGATCGACTCGCCGGGTGTGCGTCGCTACTCGGTCGCGCACGCGCCGCCCGCCGACGTGCGTGCGGGCTATCGGGAGATCGCGCGGCTCGGCGAAGGGTGCCGCTACCGCGACTGCGCCCACGTGGTCGAGCCGGGCTGCGCGGTGCGCGACGCGCTCGAGGCGGGCGAGATGGCCGAGTGGCGCTACGCCAACTACCGCAAGCTCGCCGGACTCTGAGTGTCCGGATCAGGCGTTCTCCGTCTCCTTGGGCAGGTCGGGGCGATTGCCCCAGACCGACCAGGCCCCGTCGAGCGCGCGCACGTCGTCGAAGCCGAGGTGCTTCAGCGCGAGCCAGGTGACGGCCGAGCGCTGATGGGTCTGGCAGTAGACGACGGCGCGCTTGCCGGGCACGAGGCCGGTGGCGGAAAGACGCTCGCGCAGCGTGTCGTCGTCGAGCAGGCGCCCGTCCGCGTCGAGCAAACGCGTCCATTCGAGGTGGCGGGCGCCCGGCACGTGTCCGCCCATCGCCGCGCGCACGTCGGTACCGGCGTACTCGGCGGCTCCGCGCACGTCCAGGATGACGAGTCCGGGATCGTCGAGATCGCCGAGCAGGGCATCGGCACCGATGATCTCGGCACCCGTGGCGGCGAGTGTCGGGGTCTTTCCCGCCGGGTCCGTCGAGACGTCCGCCTCCGCCGCGGTGCCCCGCTCGAGCGGGAGGCCGGCCGCTTCCCACGCGCGCATCCCGCCGTTCAGCCAGCTGCAGGCGCTGAAGCCGTGCGCGTGCAGCACCCAGAGGAGCCGCGCGGCCTCGGTGCCGCCGCCCGCGTCGCAGGCGACGACGTGGCGACCGCTCGGCAGCCCGAGTCCGGCGACGAGGCGTTCGACGGTGCTCGCGTCGGGCAACAGTCCTCCGGCCGGCGGGTCGGCCCGGTTGAGCAACGCCGCCTCGAGTGGCACCGATCCGGGAACGTGACCGGCGTCGCGCGCTTCGGCCGGGCGCAGATCGACGATCCGGAGGGCCGCGGGGTCGGCGGCGGCGACGTCCGCGGCGTCGACGACGAGGGGCAGGATCATGGGCGTGGACCTCCGGAAGTTCGCTCGCGGCAACTCGACGGCCGCGGCGGCAGACGCGATTTCGCGCGTTGCGCGTGAACTATACCGCCGGGTGCCGTTCAGAGAGCGGTGATCGCCTTCGACCGGCCCACGTAGACAGAGCTGCTATGATTCGCGCGTCCGAAAAGCCGTCAGCAACGACCGCCTGTCACGATTCGCTCGGAGGGGTCGGGTCGTCCGGTCCCGCCCGCGTCGTCCGGGCCCGCAAGACCGTCGCCTCGCGCTCCGAGGCCTCCGGAACAGAGCCGTTGAGCGACAAGGAAATCGACATGGCGCTGGTCGAGCGCGTGCAGCGAGGCGACAAGGGCGCCTACGATCTGCTGGTGCTGAAGTATCAGCACAAGATCGGCCACCTCGTGTCGCGCTACGTCCATGACGCCCACGAGACGCAGGACGTCACCCAGGAGGCGTTCATCAAGGCGTACCGGGGCCTCAAGAACTTTCGCGGAGACAGCGCGTTCTACACGTGGCTCTACCGGATCGCGATCAACACCGCCAAGAACCACCTCGTCACGATGAGCCGCAAGATCTCCGACACCGGCATCGACGCGGCCGATGCCGAGCAGTACGAGGGCGGCGGGCGGCTGCGCGAGTACGCCACGCCCGAGCGCGAGTTGCTGACGGACGAGATCGGCGAGGTCGTCAGACGTTCGATCGCCGCGCTGCCCGAGGACCTTCGCACGGCCATCACGCTGCGCGAGTTCGAGGGCATGTCGTACGAGGAGATCGCCCAGGCGATGGATTGTCCGATCGGCACGGTCCGCTCGCGCATCTTCCGGGCACGCGAGGCGATCGACACCAATCTCGAGCCGCTGCTCGACGAAAAACGCAGGTAGTGTCCCGATGAGAAACGAAGACCAGGAGTTCCTGTCCGGCCTGATGGACGGAGAGTGGCAGACGCTCGACGTACGCCGCGCGATCACCGACGTCTGCGGCGACGAGGCGCTTCGCGAGAAATGGTCGCGATACCATCTCGCCCGTCACGCGCTGCAACGCGAATCGGTCGTGCCCGGCGGCGCGCTCGCCGAACGGATCGCCCGGGCGATCGCCGACGAGCCGGCCCATTCGAACGTCACGGCGATCGGGGCGTTCGCCGCCGGCGCGGATGCCCCGAGCGCCGCCGTCGACGACCGGCCGGCGGATGGCGAGAGGCACCCGGCCGCGTCGGTGAGGCCGGAGTCCGTGGCGGCGGCGACCGTGCCGATGCCGCTTCACGCGGCCTCCGGGCGACCTCCGGTCGCGGCACCCGCCCCGAGGGCGGCCACCGCGCGCACGTTCGCCGCGGGCTTCGGCCTGGCCGCGAGCGTCGCGGTGGTCACCGCGTTCGGACTGAACGCGCTGCAGGTGGGCGAGGGCGTCGGGCCGGTGCCGGGCGAGGCGAGCACCGCGGTCGCGCCGTCCGCCACGGAGGGAGCGACGACGCTGGCGTCGTCGTCCGGTTCCGGCGCGACGACATCGAATGCCGTCGAGCCGTTCGCGCGGAGCGCGCCCGGCGCGATCCTGCCGAACGTCGAGCTCGTGTCGAACACGGTGCCGTCCGGTGCCTACTGGTCGACCCCCGATTCCACGGCTCGTCGGGCCGGGTCGGAGGCGCGGCTGAACCTGTTCCTGTCACAGCACATCGAGCACTCGCCCACGGCCGAGCGCCAGGGCATGCTGCCGTACTCGCGCCTGGTCGGTTACGACGGCGAGCGGGTCGCGGCCGGGCGCTGAGTCGATGAGCCGTCGTACGCGAGCGCTGATTCTCGGCTGTGCCGCCCTCGTGCTCGGCGGTGGCGTGCGGGCGGGGGACGACGCCGCGGCCCTGGTCGCGGCGATGTCCCAGGCCCTGCGCACGCTGAACTACGAGGGCACGTTCGTGCACCTGCAGGGCAGCACCGTCAGCTCGATGCACATCGTGCACGCGAACGACGGGCGCGGCGAGCGGGAGCGGATGACCTCGCTCGACGGGGAGGCCCGCGAGGTGATCCGCGATCACTCGCTCGTGACCTGCATCTGGCCGGGCAGCGGTGCGGTCGTGCGCAGCAAGTCCCGGCCGCGACGGCTCCTGCCGAACGTCGACGCGGCGCTCGCTCGCAATCCGAGCTATGTCTTCGCGCTGGCGGGCACCGATCGGGTCGCCGGGCTCGCCACCGATGTCGTCGAGATCCGTTCGCGCGACGGCTACCGCTACGGCTACCGCTTCTGGATCGACAGCGCGACCCGCATGCTGTTGCGCTCGATGCTCCTCGACGGCGAGCGGACGGTCGAGCAGGTCATGTTCACGTCCATCGCGTATCCCGAGTCGATCGACCTCGCCCGTTTCGAGGTCGACGTCGACGAGGACCACGTGAGATGGGTGGAGCCGGTCGGTGCGCGGGCGCGGGCCGGGAGCGTGCCGGACCTCGAGCTGCCCGGGCTCGGTTCGAACGACGGCCGTGACACCTTCGCCGAGCTCGACGCGCTCCGGACGAAGGCGCCGGAGGCGTCCGCGGAGAACGGCGCGGGCGACGCGACGACCGCGTCCGCCCGCGTACGGTTCGAGACCCTGCCGAACGGCTACCGGACGCTGTCCGCGAACGCCCGGAAGATGGGATCGGGAGACGCGCCGCTGACTCACGTGATGGTCTCCGACGGCATGGCCTCCGTCTCGGTCTACGTCGATCACCTGCCCGCCGGCGAACAGGACACGAGCGTCGCCGGATTCTCGAGCATGGGGGCGATGAACGCCTACGGTCTCAGCCTCGACTCCGGTTTCGTCACCGTCGTCGGCGAGGTGCCGGCGGATACCGTCCGCGCGATCGCCGAGGCGGTCCGGCTGCTCGATTGAGACGTCTCGGACGCGTCGTGGCCGTGACGCCGGAGCGGGCGACGGTGGAGCTCGAGCCCGGCGCGGCCTGCGCGCGCTGCGCGCGCGGACGCGGTTGCGGCGCGGCGCTGTTCGCTTCCGCCGGCGCACCGCTCAGGATCGAGTGCGGCGTCGTCGACCCGATCCGCGAAGGGCGAGCCGTGGCGCCGGAGAGTCCGTTTCCCGTCGGCACGGCCGTGGAGATCGAGTTCCCGGACGACGGCTCGCGCTGGCTCCTGCCGGTCGCGCTCGCCTACGGATGTCCCACGCTCGGTCTCGTCGTCGGTGCCTGCGCGCCGGAGCCCTGGACGGCGTTCGCCGCCCTCGCGGGCCTCGGCGGCGGATTCCTTGCATGGCACGTCGGCGGTGCCCCGATCCTTGCCGGAATCGATGCGGGTCCGTGCCGGCCCATCGCGCGTATAGCGCAGAGTCGCGGGTTCCGGATTCCGCCAGGAGAGAATGCATGAGCGTCCCCGTCACGATCGTCCGCCGTGGTACCTCCGCCGCGCTGCTCGCGCCCGCGGCGCTGCTCGCGCTCTCTCTCGCGTTCGCTCCGCCGTTCGTGCGCGAGGCGCGCGCGCTCGAGTCGCTTCCCGACTTCACGACGCTGGTCGAGCGCAACCACGCCGCGGTGGTCAACATCAGCACCCGCCAGGGCGCGCGCGACACCGATGACGAGCGTCCCTCGATCCCCGGACTCGAGGACAGCCCGCTCGACGATCTGCTGAAGCGCTACCAGGAAGAACAGCGGCCGCGCGGCGTACCCGAGAGCAACGCGCTCGGATCGGGGTTCATCATCTCGAAGGACGGCTACGTCCTGACCAACAACCACGTGGTCGCCGACGCCGACGAGGTGATCGTCCGACTTCACGACCGCCGTCAGCTTGTCGCCCGGGTCATCGGCACCGATCCCCGCTCGGACGTCGCGGTGCTGAAGATCGAGGGCGAGGACCTGCCGGTCGTCACGATCGGCGACAGCGAGAAGCTCGCCGTCGGTGAATGGGTGCTGGCCATAGGATCGCCGTTCGGGTTCGACTTCTCGGTCACCGCCGGCATCGTCAGCGCCACCGGCCGGGCGCTGCCGAACGAGAGCTACGTGCCGTTCATCCAGACCGACGTCGCGATCAACCCGGGCAACTCCGGCGGACCGCTGTTCGATCTCGACGGCGACGTCATCGGCATCAACAGTCAGATCTACTCGCGCACGGGAAGCTTCATGGGGCTCTCGTTCGCGATCCCGATCGAGCTGGCCATGGACGTGGCCGGGCAGATCCGGACGAACGGCGCGGTCACCCGCGGCTGGCTCGGCGTCATCATCCAGGAAGTCACGATGGAGCTCGCCGAGTCCTTCGGCATGCGCACGGCGCACGGCGCCCTGGTCTCGCGCATCCTGCCCGACAGTCCGGCGTCGAAGTCCGAGCTGCGGGTGGGCGACGTGATCACCCATTTCGAGGGCCGGCGCATCGAACGTTCCTCCGGCCTGCCGCCGCTCGTCGGACGGGTGCCGGCGAACGACGATGCCGCCGTGCGCGTCGTCCGCGACGGGCGAAGCGTGGAGCTGAGCGTCAACATCGGCGAGTTGCCTTCCGACGACGATCTCGCCGCGAACGCACGGCCCGGACCGAGGAAGGCGAGCGCGGGCAACGCGCTCGCGTTGACGGTCGAGCCGCTCGACGACGAGACGCGCGCCGCGCTCGGCGTCGACAAGGGCGGTGTGCGGGTCGCCTCGGTCGTGGACGGCGGACCGGCCGACGACGCCGGCATAGTGGTCGGCGACGTCATCCTGATGGTCGACAACAAGTCCGTCGACTCTGAGAGCGAGCTCGGCGACGTGCTCGACGAGCTCGACCAGCGAAAGTCGGTCGCCGTGCTCGTGCAGCGCGACGAGGGACCGGTCTTCCTCGCGCTGAAGATCGACGAGTCCGAGTGAAGGGGACGCCCGCCGGCGAGCCCGATCGATCGGCGGCGGGCGGCTCGTGCCGCCCGGTGGAGGGCGCGACGGACCCTGCCGGCGGCATCCCCCGGCTGACGCTCTTCGTGCGCGCCGGCTGCCACCTCTGCGAGGACATGGCCGACGGGCTCGCCGAGCTGTTCGAGCCCGGCGCGTTCACGCTCGAGCACGTCGACATAGATGCCGACCCGGCGCTCCGGGCGCGTTACGACGTGGACGTGCCGGTGCTGGTCGACGGCGCCGACGAGCTCTGCCGCCACTTTCTGGACCCGGTTGCCGTGACGGAGCACCTGGCGGGCTACACTAGCGCGCGGCGAGCGTCCCGGCGTCCGCCTTCGGGGTGATCGGCGTGGGCGGAGACGCGGCGCGGAGCTCTGCCCCGCGCGTGCCGCCGACCGTGCCGACGATCGGGGCCGTGACGATCGGGGCCGTGACGTGGTGACGACACGCCCGCTCGGTCGTGCGGCCGTGACCCGCTCGTGATGCGACTCTCGCGCGGGCGCTCGTTCCGGCCGTTCCCCGGACTCCACCCGACCACCGACCCGATCCGGCGCCGCTCCCGTGCCGCCGACCCCAAGGACCCCTCGTCGACCCCATGCAGAAGAACATCCGCAACTTCTCGATCATCGCCCACATCGATCACGGGAAGTCGACGCTCGCCGACCGCTTCATCCAGGTCTGCGGCGGGCTCAGCGACCGGGAGATGTCCGCCCAGGTGCTCGACTCGATGGACATCGAGCAGGAGCGCGGCATCACGATCAAGGCGCAGGCGGTCACCCTCGACTACACCGCCCGCTCGGGCGAGACCTTCCACCTGAACTTCATCGACACGCCCGGCCATGTCGACTTCTCCTACGAGGTGTCGCGCTCGCTGTCCGCCTGCGAGGGCGCGCTGCTGGTGGTCGACGCCTCCCAGGGAGTCGAGGCGCAGTCCGTGGCGAACTGTTACACCGCGATCGAGCAGGATCTCGAGGTGCTGCCGGTACTCAACAAGATCGACCTGCCCGCCGCCGATCCGGAGCGGGTCGTGGACGAGATCGAGGAGATCATCGGGCTCGACGCGCACGGGGCGATCCACGTGAGCGCCAAGACCGGCGTCGGCGTCGTGGACGTGCTCGAGCAGATCTGCGAGCTGATCCCTCCACCGGAGGGCGATCCCGACGCGCCGACCAAGGCGCTGATCATCGACTCCTGGTTCGACGCCTACGTCGGCGTCATCACTCTCGTGCGCGTGGTCGAGGGGAAGATCTCGCGGCGCGACAAGATCCGCATCATGTCGACCGGACGCGACTTCCAGGCCGACACCGTCGGCGTGTTCACGCCCAAGCGCACGCCTCGCGACAGCCTCTCGGCGGGGGAGGTGGGGTTCATCATCTGCGGCATCAAGGAGATCGAGGCGGCGCGCGTCGGTGACACGATCACGTTGACGCGGGATCCCGCGACCGAGGCGCTGCCCGGATTCAAGGAAGTGCAGCCGCGCGTGTTCGCCGGCCTCTACCCGATCGAGAGCGACGACTACGAGGCGTTCCGCGAGGCGCTGTCCAAGCTTCGCCTGAACGACGCCGCGCTGCACTTCGAGCCGGAGACCTCGACCGCGCTCGGGTTCGGGTTCCGCTGCGGCTTCCTCGGCATGCTGCACATGGAGATCTGCCAGGAGCGGCTGGAACGCGAGTACGACCTGGATCTGATCTCCACCGCCCCGACGGTGGTCTACGAGATCGCGAAGACCGACGGCGAGGTCGTCTACATCGACAACCCCTCGGACCTGCCGCCGGTCAACGTCGTCGACGAGATCCGAGAGCCCATCATCCAGGCCAACCTCCTGCTTCCCCAGGACTACGTCGGCGAGGTCATCAAGCTCTGCGTCGAGAAGCGCGGCGTGCAGCTCTCGATGCAGTATCTCGGACGTCAGGTGTCCATGAGCTACGAGCTGCCGCTCTCCGAGGTGGTGCTCGACTTCTTCGATCGCCTGAAGTCGGTCAGTCGCGGCTACGCCTCGTTCGACTACGAGTTCAAGCGCTTCCAGGCCGCCTCCCTGGTCAAGGTGGACATCCTGATCAACGGCGACAAGGTCGACGCGCTCGCCTCGATCGTGCACCGCGACCGCTCGACCGCGCGCGGGCGGGACCTGGCCGAGAAGATGAAGGACATCATTCCGAGACAGATGTTCGAGGTCGCCGTGCAGGCGGCGATCGGCAGTCACGTGATCGCCCGCAGCACCATCAAGGCGCTCAGGAAGAACGTCACCGCCAAGTGCTACGGCGGCGACGTCAGCCGCAAGCGCAAGCTGCTCGAGAAGCAGAAGGCGGGCAAGCGCCGCATGAAGCAGGTCGGCAAGGTGGAGATCCCGCAGGAGGCGTTTCTCGCGGTGCTGCAGGCGGAGAGGAACTGAGATGGAATCCTGGACCGATTCGCTGAACTTTCCGCTGATCCTGGTCGTCGCGACGTTCGTCGCGGGCGCCATCTGGCTCGTCGACAAGCTCCTCTTCGCCGGCGCGCGTTCCGCGGACACCGAGCAGCCGATCCTGGTGGAGTACGCCGGCTCGTTCTTTCCCGTCCTTCTCGTCGTCCTGGTGCTGCGCTCGTTCTTCTTCGAGCCGTTCCGCATCCCGTCGGGATCGATGATCCCGACGCTCCTGATCGGCGACTACATCCTCGTCAACAAGTTCGCCTACGGCGTGCGGCTGCCCGTCGTGCACACGAAGGTGCTCGACACCGGCGAGCCGGAGCGCGGCGACGTCGCGGTCTTCCGCTATCCGGCCGATCCGAGGCTCGACTACATCAAGCGCGTCGTCGGCCTGCCGGGGGACACGATCACGTACCGCGACAAGACCCTGTTCGTGAACGGCGACGAAGTCGCGATTTCGGGAGGAGAGCCTTACGTCAGCCCGGTCTCGGACGCTGTAGTGGCTGGAGCGACACGTCGGCGGGAAGCCCTCGGCGGCGTGGAGCACGACATTCTGGTCTTCGATCAGGGATTCTCCGGCGATCGCGTCTACGAAGTGCCGGACGGGCACTACTTCATGGTCGGCGACAATCGCGACAAGAGCAACGACAGCCGCTTCTGGGGCTTCGTGCCCGAGGAGAACCTGGTGGGCAAGGCCAGATTCATATGGATGCACTGGAACGGTGGCGTCCTCTGGAGCCGACTGGGAGAGACCATCAGATGAGCGACCTTCAGCGTCGAGCGGATCGCACCTCGCACGGGCGCCGCCACGCCCAGCGCGGGCTGTCGATGCCGGGCGTCCTCGCGATCGTCGCGGCGGCACTGTTCATCGGCACGTTCGCGATCAAGGTCGGCCCGGCCTATCTCGAGAACATGACGATCAACAAGATCGTCTCCGACAAGGCGGCCGACACGGAGCTGATGCGTTCGCCGCGCAGCAAGGTGTACTCGGCGATCGACCGGGCGTACGACATGAACAACCTGCACGGGATGAAGGCCGAGGACACCATCGAGCTGAAGAAGCACGCCGATCAAGGCTACGTCATGACGGTGAAGTACGAGAAGCGCGCGAACCTGTTCAGCAACATCGACGTGGTCACCCGCTTCGAGCGGGAAGCCGCGCACTGAGCGAGCGGCGCGTTCCTCCGGCCCGGAGCCACACCTTTCGCCGGCACTGATAGAGTGCCGCCGATGAGCGACGCGAGCAGCGGTACCGACGATCGGGGCGAGCGCCTCCGCGAGCGACTTCACGAGCGTCTCGGGTACCGCTTCGCCGAGTCGACGCTGCTCGACGAGGCGCTGTCGCATCGCTCCGTCGGCGGACGCAACTACGAGCGGCTCGAGTTCCTCGGCGACGGACTGCTCAACTTCGCCGTCGCCGCCGAGCTCTTCCGCCGCCGTCCCGACGACGACGAGGGCTCGCTGAGCCGCCTGCGCGCCAGTCTCGTGCGCGAGAGCTCGCTCGCGGCCATCGGCCGTGAGCTCGCGCTGGGCGAGCACCTCCGGCTCGGCGGCGGGGAGCTCGCGAGCGGCGGTTTCGAGCGCGACTCCATTCTCGCCGACGCGGTCGAGTCGATCGTCGGCGCGGTCTTTCTCGATGCGGGTTTCGAGCCGGCGCGCGCGCTCGTGCTGCGGCTCCTGGCCGAGCGTCTGGCCAGCCTGCCGAGCGGGGAGTCGCTGAAGGATCCGAAGACGCGCCTGCAGGAGCACTTGCAGGCGCAGGGACTCGAGCGCCCGATCTACGAGGTGGTGGAGACCAGCGGCAAGGCGCACGAGATGCGATTCACGGTACGTTGCACGCTGCCTTCCCATCAGGTGTCGGTGCGGGCCACGGCGACGAGTCGGCGAAAGGCGGAGCAGAGGGCGGCCGACAAGGTGCTCGCGGATCGGGACAGGCTGCTGCCACCGCTCGCGATTCGCTAGTTCGGACGCGCCCGATGTCGTCGGCGCCACGGCGCCTGCGGGTGGAGCGGCACGGGACGCCGCCGCCGCGACGCCTCCACTGGCCCCGGCGCTTTCCCGAGCGCGGGCCATGCACGCACCCCTCGCGCGGTAGACTGCCTTCTCTTCACCGTGTGCATCGCCCATGACCCGTAGCGGCATCGTCTCGATCGCCGGCCGACCGAACGTCGGCAAGTCGACCCTGCTCAACCGTCTGATCGGGCAAAAGCTCAGCATCACCGCGCACAAGCCGCAGACGACGCGCCACAGCATTCTCGGCATCCAGACGAAGGACGAGCGGCAGATCGTCTTCGTCGACACCCCCGGCATCCACGTCGACGGGCGCAGGAAGCTCAATCAGGTGCTCAACCGCACCGCCTCGTCCGCGCTGCACGACGTCGACGTCGTCCTGCTGATGGTGCAGGCGATGGTCTGGAACGAGGATGACCGGCGAGCCTTCGACCTGGTCGCCGCGAGCGGGGTGCCGTTCTTCATCGTCGTCAACAAGGTGGATACGGTCAAGCGCCGACGCGACCTCCTGCCGTTCCTCGCCACGTTGCCCGAACACGCGCGCCTGCTCGACGTGCTGATCGTCTCGGCACGCGGCGGCGATGGCGTGGAGGCGCTCGAGGAGGCGATCGACGACTGCATTCCCGAGGGCGAGTGGCGCTACGGGGAGGAGGAGCTGACCGATCGGTCGTCGCGCTTCCTCGCCGCCGAGGCGGTGCGCGAGCAGCTGACGCGCATGCTGTCGGCGGAGCTGCCCTACGCGGTCGGCGTCGAGATCGAGACCTTCGAGGAGACGCCGGCGCTGCTGCGTATCGGTGCGGTGATCTGGGTGGAGAAGACCAGTCAGAAGGGTATCGTCATCGGCAAGGGCGGCGAGCGGCTCAAGGACATGGGCACGCGCGCGCGCCGCTCGATGGAGACCCTGTTCGGGCGGCAGGTCTTCCTCGAACTCTGGGTGCGCGTCAAGGAAGGTTGGGCCGACGACGAGCGCGCGCTCAGGAGCCTCGGGTACGAGAGCCCTTGAGCGAGACGGCCCTGCAGGCGAGCTACCTGCTCCACTACACGCCGTGGCGCGACACGAGCTTCATCGTCGATCTGTTCACGCTGGAGCACGGACGGATCGGCTTGATGGCGCGGGGCGCACGTGGCGCGAAACCCCGCACCCGGGCGCTGTATCAGCCGTTCCGGCCGCTGCTCGTGTCCTGGACGGGGGAGGGTGAGCTGCATACCCTGACCGGCATCGAGGAGAGCGGTCCGGCGGTGCCCCTCGAGGGCGCCGCGCTCGGCTCGGGCTACTACCTCAACGAGCTGGTGCTCCGTCTCCTCGGCAAGGAGCAGCCGCAGCCGGAGCTGTTCGCCCACTACGCGCTCGCGCTCGCGACGCTGGCCCACGTCGCCGTCGCGACCGGGCCGGCCGCCGCCATCGAGACGACGCTGCGCACGTTCGAGCTGCAGCTCCTGGAGACGATCGGCGTGCTGCCCGATCTGGCGCGTTGCGCACCCGGCGGTGCCGCGATCGAGCCGGATCGGCGCTACCGCTTCCACCCGACCGGCGCGCTCGCCGTGCCGTTGACGGTCGGGGGTGGCGGCGACGCTTCGGGCGGCGCGGACGACGAGGCGCTCGGCATCCCGAAGCGATCGGCGGCGGGAACCCGTGCGGACGCGGTCGCCGAGCACGGCCTGCATCCCGACGGGGTGACCCACGACGACGGCGTGGAGGTCACCGGACGCACGCTGCTCGACATGGCCGCGCTCGACTTCGCGAGCGCGCGCACCCGCGAGCAGGCGAAGACGCTGATGCGACGGCTGGTCGCCGGTCAGCTCGACGGCAGGCCGCTCCGGAGCCGCTCGATGTTCGAGGCCCTGGTACCACCGCCGGTTCGCGTCGGCGAAGGCGGGAACGGGGACGAGGGCGAAGAGGGAGGTACCGCGGGTGAGGGCGAGGACGAGGTGTCCGCCGTCGCCGAGGCAAGTCGCGCATCGATCGACACGGACGACCGTGATCCGCTCTGACGGGACCTCCTCCGACGTGCTCGTCGATCCGTTCGCCGCCGCCGAGACGGCGCTGCTGTGCGATGACCCCGTGGCGAAGGCGAAAGCCGCGATCGAGCTGCACCGGCGCTGGCGTGCCGCCGACGAGACGCGTCGCGTCGAAGCGCTGAGCCGGGAGAGCCCCTCCGAGGTCCGACCGCTGCCCGCGCCCGGACGTCCGGCGCGTCCGGAGCTTGTCGCACCGCGATCGCTCGCCCGCCGCGGGCTCGGCTCCGCCGCGGGGCGCGTCGCGCTGTTGCACTCGCTCGCTCACATCGAGTTCAACGCGATCAACCTCGCGCTCGACGCCGTCTACCGTTTCCGGGCGATGCCGGCGGCCTACGTCGACGACTGGCTTCGCGTCGCGGCCGACGAGGGCGAGCACTTCATGCTCCTGCACGAGCGTCTGCACGCGCTCGACAGCCGCTACGGCGCGTTGCCGGCCCACGACGGCCTGTGGGACATGGCCCGGCGCACCGAGCACGACGTGCTGGTGCGCATGGCGCTGGTGCCGCGCATCCTGGAGGCGCGCGGACTGGACGTGGCACCGCCGATGATCGAGCGGCTGATGCGCGCGGGCGACGCGCCGAGCGCGGCGATACTCGAGCGCATCTACACTGACGAGATCACCCATGTCGAGGTCGGCAATCGCTGGTTCAGGCACGTCTGCGACGAGCGCGGTCTCGACGGCCGCGCGGTGTTCCGCGACCTGCTCGCCGGTCCGAACAGCGCCTACCTGCGCGGTCCGTACAACCGCGAGGCCCGGCTGCAGGCGGGCTTCGACGAGGCCGAGCTCGCGCTGATCGTCGAGATGGAGGCCGAGTACGCGGCCGCTTCTGGATCGTGAGCGCCCGCTCGTGACGTGAACCGCCCGGTGCGCGATTGACTCGTCCAGCCTCGCCGTACGGGACCGGTCCGGATGGCTGCTTGCAGGCGTCATGAAGCGTTGGTAACTTTCATCTCCCCACCCGAATCGATGGTGAGCACGCGGTGATCGAAGCCTTGCCCGGATTCTTCTCGGCGTGCCACACAGCGATCGAGAAAACGCTGCCGGGGCTGTCACGTCACTGCCGCGAGCGGGCTGTGCTCACCCGTACGCTGCTCGCCTACCGGACTCCTGCCAACCACCATCTGCGCAGAGCGCTGAGGCTGAGCTGGATCAGGGCGGCCTCCACCATCGTTGGACACCGCGAGCGCTGGGCCCGCAAGCACAGATCGCGCGATGACGCGCTCGCGGTGCTCTCCTTCATCCCCGTCTTCGACCGCTCCCGCAACCGGATCGTGGCCGTCGCCTGCAACCAGGACAGCGAGGGCGCGCTCGACGACAGTCCCATCGACGACTCGCTGGAGGCGATCCTGGATGGTCTGGGCGCGCACCTTCGGGATTCCGGAGACAACGAGGTGCGCGAACACGTCACCGTCGGTTTCGGGAAGGTGCTCGGGGACGTGACCGATTGGTCGGAGAGCGAGCTGCCGACGGTCATTCTGGAGGACGCTCGACTCGGCGTGTCGCGGGCCGACGGCGAACGCCGGACGTTCGGGCACCTGTTGTTCGACGAGTTCGCCCGGGTGGTGCAGGAGCCCGACCTCTATCCCGAGGCCGCGGCGTCGTTCCAGGTGGTGCAGAGGAAGGCGATCGAGGAGTTCGTCGGCAGTCTGCGCCGCGAGATCGAGGAGCTGGCCACCGACCTTCGCGTCGATGTCTCGGAAGCGCTCGAGTCGCAGCTGGCGCTACTGTCGCCCGAATGGATGGGAGACGTACTGCGGGAGCACCGGCATGAAATCGTCGACGAGGTTCAGCGCGTCGGCGATGCCGTCGATGCGTCCCGACTCGAGATCATCAACCGCTTCGATCGATTCGAGGAGCGGTGGACGGGACGAGACGCCGAGGTTCGCGAGACGAGGACGGTCGATGCCCACACTCCGTCGCGGGATCGCACGGTCGTGTTCGCCGGATATCTCGACAAGAGCGAGATGGCCGTCGCCCTGGACGAGAGCGTCGATCTGCTGTCGCGTCGAGCCGGGCGCGACGATCCCGACGCCGCGTTCGTACCGTTGAACTGGGACTTCTCGTCCTCGACGGAACGGGAGACGGTGCGAAGTCCGTACACTCGCTCGGAAGCCTGGCAGACGATCGACGACAGCGTGATCGGTGCCGTGCTGGTCCTCGACGACACTCTGCGAGACAGTATCGATCCGGACGACGATTTCGTCGAGACCCTGCAGTCGCGCGGGTGGCTCGAGCCCGACGGTCCGGTGCACGATCTTCTCGAAGCACGGTCGGTCCAGCGTCTGCGAGCGATTAGGGACGGCGCTATACCGATCACGTACGAGACGCGATTCGCGATCGAGTGCCTCGCTCGAGAAAAGCCCCTGATCGTCGTGCTGCCGCGACGATCTGCATCGGAGGGTCCCTCCGTGAAGCCCTTTCTCGCGTTGCTGCTCGGCGAGGGCGTGCCGGTCGTGTCGTTGGCGGACGGCCGCGAGCAGAAGTCCTGGGTCGACGAATTCCTCGCGTCGGTCCGGCTGGACCCGCTCGACGCCGTGCCGAATCCCTACCACGGACTCGACTACTACCAGATCGAGGACGCTTATCGCTACGTCGGGCGCAAGCCCGAGGCTGCGCAGGCGATCGCCCACCTGACGGAAGCGATGGACGAGGGGCGTGGGGCGTTCCTGGGCGTCCGCGGCCCGAGCGGCTGCGGCAAGTCGTCGTTTATCCGGGCGCGAGTGGCGGCCGGTCTGCAGGACGCTCGCGGCGTGGACGCGCTGGAACTGAGACCGACCGATTTCAGGCTGCTCCGGGAGGCATCCATCCGGACACTTCCGCACCTGTGCAAGATGATCGCCGCGGAGATCGGTATCGAGGCTCCGGGGCGGCTCGTCGGTAGGGAGGCGTTGTTTCGGACCGCGCACCTTCCGCTCTTCAAGGTATGGCTGCGGGAGACGATCGACCCCGACGCGAAACCCGTGATCGTCTGTCTGGATCAGTTCGAGGAGATCGTCGACGATCTGAGCGAGGGCGTCCACGAGGGCGAGTGGCGAGCGCTGCTCGACGTGCTCGGCCACTTGTGTGCCGAGCACCGGTGGCTGATCGTCTTCACCCTGGAGAGCAGCCGACAGGAGCGATTCGACCGGATCGACCGCGATCTCGGGTGGTCCGGCGTTCGAATGATCGACATTCTCGACTCCGACGAGGATTTCTATCGAAGCGTGATCGTCAAGCCTTTTCTCGGCGCCGGAATCGAGCTCGGCGGGGATATCGTCGAGGAGCTGCTCGGCGAGGTGAAGGCGCACCAGAACGACATCGGCGCGAGCTCGTCCGCACTTCCCTTGCTCGCGCTCGGACTCCGTTCGCTGTTCGAGCGGCTTTCCCGGCGTGCCCGACGGCGAGAAGGCCGATCCTCGCTCGGCGGCAGCTTTGATCGCGTGAGCCTGTCGCTGGCCGACCTGGAGGGCGTCTCGCTCGCGCTCGGCGACATGGTCGCCGACTTGGCCGAGTCCGCGTGGCGGCAGGGGAACAGCGACAACGATCCGGAGGATCTCGGGCACTTCCTGCGACCGCTCGTCCGCGTCTCGCTCGACGCGAACCACGCCGATGGCGGCAAGCTCGTGCTGCAGACGATAGGTGAACGGACGTTCCGGACCGAGAAGAAGCTGCAGGCCGAGTTCAGGAAGAGAAGGGTGCTGGTGCCGTCCGGTAGTGGAGTGCGACTCGTCCACGAGGCGGTCGTCACCCGCTGGCCGAGGGCGAAGCGGTGGCTCGACGAGGCGCGCCTCGAGCTCGAGAGCGAGGCGGCCTTTCGCGCCGACGCGCTGCGATGGAACGAGCGGGGGAAGCCGGAAGTGGCCGATCCGCCGGCGGAGCAGATCGATCGTGCCGCCCGCCTGCTCTCGGCACAGATCCGGGAATGGTCGATGGCGGAAGCGGCCGCGCTGGATGTCCAGACCGAGGTGCTCAGACAGTACGCGACGAAGGTCTTCAGCCGCTCCACGACGCCGCTGGCGTGGGTATTCCTCACCGATTCGGTACGTGGCAATGCGCACGTTCACGTGGCGGCCGCGTACGGACTCGACGATCTGTTGACACGCTTCCTGGAACTCGATCCCGATACGCTCGACCTGCCGAGCGGGAAGAGCGAACGGACGCCGCTCGCGCAGGCCGCATGGGGTCACCGCTCGACGGTGAAGGTACTGCTCGAGGCCGGAGCGAACGCGGAGCTTCGCGACAAGAGTGGGTTCTGCGCGCTCGATTCGGCGGTCTGGGCGGGCGAGGCGGAAATCGTCGATCTGATCCTCGCGAAGGTATCGCCGGACAACTGGGGCGACGACCGGGTCAATCCGATCGGGGGAGCCGCGGCCACCGGACGGATCGACATCGCGGAGCGGCTGGCGGGTCGAGGGTTTCGATACGAGAAGCCGGGTCTGCAAGGCTGGACACCGCTGCATCACGCGGCCACCCGGGACGACGTGGAGTGTTTCCGGTACTTTCTCGGGAAGGGTCGCCTCGACGCTCGGTGGCGAGGTGACGACGGGGAGATCGACCGGACGCCCTTCGATGTTGCGGCGGCGAACGGCTGCGTGAACATCGTCCGCCATCTGTTGAGCCTGGAGGAGGGTATCGCGCTGCTCGGGCGCCCGGGGCGTTCCGGAGAGACACCGTTGACGGTAGCGGCCCTTCACCACAGCCACCTGACCGTGGAGCAGTTGATCGAGGTGATGACCGACGTCAACGGAACGCTGACCATCGCGCCTTTCGACGGCTTCACGGCGCTGCATCTGGCCCTCGTCGGCTACGCTCACGCGCGCGCCGACGCCTCCGATCACGTCAAGCGGACGACGCGCCGTACCGTCAGGGCGCTGCTCGTGTCCGAGCGGCTCGACGTCATGGTCGAGGCCGCGGACGGCAGCATGGCCTGGACGATGGCTGTCGGCATGCCCGATCTGCAGCGGGAGATCTCGATGCACCCGAGCTTCTCCGAAGGCGCGTTCGGCGATCTCCGGCGCAAGCAGCTCGAACGCGATGTCGGGCTGCGTCGAAAGGAGTTGTATCAGGCCGCGGCTCAGGGCGAGGCGCTCGTGTTCGACGCGCTGCTGGAGAACTTCGACGCGACCGAACGCGTCGATTCCGTGGACGACTTTCGCGGCGAGACGCTATCCCTCGGCTGCGTTCTGCTCGATCGAGGGTGGATGGAGCGGCTCGCGGAGCTGGTGGACGCAGGTCGGATGGACGAATGGCGCGACGAGCCGCAGTACATCGGTATCCTGTCGAAGGCGTTGAAGCACGAGGCGACAGCGATCGTCGATCGCTTGGTCGACACGATGCCGACTGAAGTGCCGCTCGAGATCGCCTGCGAGTCGGTCCGATACCTGCGCACGGGTGCCGGTCGGCGAGCGGACTCCGACGGACACCTTCTCGATCGGGTACTGTCACGAACGACGGGAGATTCGCTGCGCGAGCTGCACTTCTACTCGGCTCGGCTCGGCGACGTCGAGCTTCACGAGATGCTGCTGGTGCGCGGGGCGGATGTCGACGCCATCGATGGCTGGGGTCGCTCGCTCGGCGACGTGGCCTCCGAACATTTCCGCGGGACGGTGAGTGTCGGCCCGATGGCGGGCAGTGACGATGAAGGCGACGCGTGCGTCGCGACGCCGACCGACACGCGGTGGAAGACGCTTTGCGACGCGACGCTGAAGCATCGCCTGCGTCCCGACATGAACGTGATCTGGGACCACCGGCTCGACCTCCGCGAGCGTGCGCTGTCGTTCCACCCCGGCGCGCGGCTGCTCATGGCCAGCCATGAGGACTGGAAACCCGAGGGCCGTCGCTTTTACTGGCTGCAGCGTGACGATGATGTCTTTCGTCTCGATGGAACGTCACCGCCGATCCATGCGTTCAATGCGAATCACCCGCCCGCGCTGACCGAAGCCACCGTGGTGGACTACCTGAAGTTCTTCATGTTCTTCGTGCGAGCCGAGAAGGGGCCGTTCCTCGTCGTCGATACGCTTGACGGGTTCTACCTCCCCGAATCGCTGAGGGGAACCGGCGACGCGCGATCGGACGAAGCGCTCGCGCTGGGCGAGTGCTACCGGCCACCGCGCAGGTACAGCCGGTCCGCCGAGGATCACCATCGTCTGTCGGTGATGGTGCTCTACTCCGACGGGCTGTTCATCGCGGACACCCACGTGCACGAGTCCGGGATGGTCGAGATGGTGAGGGACTGGCCGGTGCGAGCGGAGCTGGGCGTGACGATCGACGCGCCGATCTAGCGCCAGGTCTCGAGCGTGAGCGTGCGCCCGTCGTGACGGGCGTAGCGGGCGTGATCGTCGTGCCAGTCGCCGAGCACGAGGCGACGTGTGCCGTCGGTCGCGTCATGGTGGTCGTCGGGTCGATGCGTGTGCCCGTGAATCATCGTGCGGCAGCGGGTGCGGGCGAGCGCGGCGGCGACCGCTTCGGGCGCGACGTCCATGATCTCGCCGCGCTTGCCGGCGACGGCCTCGCGGCTTCGCTCGCGGAGCGCGAGCGCCGCGTCGATGCGTTCGGTAGGCGTGCCGGCGAGGAAGTCTGCCTGCCAGGCGGGATCGCGCAGCATCGCGCGCATCGTCTGGTAGTCCGCGTCGCCGGTGCAGAGGGTGTCGCCGTGCAGCAGGAGGTGCGGCTCGCCGTCGAGCTCGATCATGTGCTCGTCCTCGCGATGCAGCCGTGCGCCGATTCGCGCCGCGAACGCCTCGCCCAGCAGGAAGTCGCGGTTGCCGTGCACGAGATGCAGGGCGGTGCCGCTCGCGGCGACGGCGGCGAGCGCGGCGGCGAGCGCGGCGGCGACCGGCTCGTCGGCCGGCGCCACGACGTCGTCCCCGAGCCACGCCTCGAACAGGTCGCCGAGAATCCACAGCGCCCCCGCGCCGTGCGCGCGCTCGAGAAAGCGCAACGCGAGCGCGGTGACGGCGGGACGCCCGGCATCGAGGTGCAGGTCGGCGACGAACAGCGTGTCGGCCGCGCCGAACGCGGGCACCGCCGTCGCCATCGAGTCCGCGTCCGGGAGCGACCCCGGACCCGGCACCGTGCCGGACCCGAAAGCGGTCGCCGCCGCCGTTCGGGCGGTCCCGGCGTTGTCCGGTGTCGAGCCGCTCAACGCGATCTCGCGCCGATGCCCGGCAATCAGTCCTCGACGCTCACCGACTCGATCACGACGAGCTCGGTCGGCACGTCGCCGTGCGGACCGTGGGAGCCGGTGGCGACGCCGGCGATCGAGTCCACCGCTTCCGTGCCGTCGACAACCTCGCCGAACACGCAGTAGCCGTAACCGGCCTGCGACTCGTCCTTGAAGTTCAGGAAGTCGTTGTCGCCGAGGTTGATGAAGAACTGCGAGCTCGCCGAGTGCGGATCAGGCGTGCGCGCCATCGCGATCGTGCCCTTCGCGTTCTTCAGACCGTTGCTCGCCTCGTTCCTGATGTTCTCGTGCGTCGCCTTCTGCTTCATCGACGCGTCGAATCCGCCGCCCTGGATCATGAACCCGGGGATGACGCGGTGGAAGATCGTGCCGTCGTAGTGGCCCTCGTCCGCGTAGCGGCGGAAGTTGGCGCAGGTGAGCGGGGCGGCCTTCTCGTCCAGCTCCAGGGCGATGGAGCCGTGGCCGGTCTTGATCGTGACTTTCATGGGCGGATCGCGGGAGAAATCGGGTCGGCGAGTGTAGCAGCGGCGACTCAGAGAGGATCGACGCGCTCTTCGTCATCGTCTGCCTGCACCGTCGCGCTCGTCGTGTCGCCGTCGGCCGGCAACGGCGACTCGGAGCCCGCCGGCGCGTCGCCGCCGGCCGCTGGCGCGTCGCCCCCGTTCGCGCCCGAGGCGATGAGCGACGCCTCGACGATGACCACGGGCGTTCGCGGCACGTCGCGACCGAACGGGCCGCCGGCACCGGTCGGCACGAGGCTGATCTCCCGGACCACATCCTGGCCGTCGACGACCCGCCCGAACACGGCGTAGCCCCAGCCGCGCGCGTTGGCCCCTCGATGATCGAGGTTGGCGTTGTCGACGGTGTTGATGAAGAACTGCGCCGTGGCCGAATGCGGCGCGTTGGTCCGCGCCATCGAGATGGTGTAGCGCCGGTTGGAGACGCCGTTGTTCGCCTCGTTGCGAACGGGTGAACGCGTCGGCCGGCGCGCGTACCGCTCGTCGAAGCCACCGCCCTGGATCATGAAGCCCTCGATCACGCGGTGAAAGATCGTGCCGTCGTAGAAGTCGTCGTCGACGTAGGCGAGGAAGTTCTCGACGCTGACCGGCGCGCGCCGCGGGTCGAGCTCGAGCACGATGCTGCCGAGCGTCGTCTCCAGGCGAACCCGTGGCGGGTCGTCGGCGGCGAACGCCGACGAGGTGGAGGCGATCAGCGCGGCGGCGAGCGCGGTGGCCATGGAGGCGGCCTGGGAGGCGGTGCGAGCGAGACTTCCGGGCACGGCGCGCGAGCGCCGCCGGAGACCGTGCGGACGGGCAGGAATCATGAGCTTTCGGGGGGTGTGGGCGGGCAGCGGTGCAGGCCATCGCGAGGGCGGACCGGTGAGGTGCCGCGGGCCCCCGGTGGCGGACGCGGGCGCGATGCGAACTGGCGGGTGCTTGGCCGGCGGATTCTAAGCGTTCGGACCCTCGTGCCGGTCGCTGTAACCATCGGGTAATCTGCTAGAGTCCGGCGCCATGATGCATGTCTACAACACGCTCGGACGGCGGCGGGAGGCCCTGCACCCGCGGGTCCCGGGGAAGATCGGGCTCTACGTCTGCGGCATCACCGTCTACGACCACCTGCACATCGGTCACGCGCGCTCCATGCTCGCCTACGACGTGCTGTACCGGCATCTCCTGACGAGCGGGTTCGACGTCACGTACGTGCGCAACATCACCGACGTCGACGACAAGATCATCGAGCGGGCACGGGCCGGCGGCGAGACGCCGGAGGCGCTGGCCCAGCGGTTCATCGACGCGATGACCGAGGACGCGCGGGCGCTCGGCGCGCTGCCGCCCACGCACGAGCCTCGCGCCATGGGCCATGTCGACGACGTGATCCGCATGATCGGCACGCTGATCGACTCGGGTCACGCCTACGCGATCGACGGCGGTGACGTGCTGTACGCCGTGCGCTCGTTCCCCGACTACGGCAAGCTCTCGGGACGCCGTCTCGACGAGCTTCGCGCGGGCGCCCGGATCGTCACCGACGAGAGCAAGCGTGACCCGCTCGACTTCGCCCTGTGGAAGGCGGCGCGCGAGGGTGAGCCGAGCTGGCCGTCGCCGTGGGGCGCGGGGCGTCCGGGCTGGCACATCGAGTGCTCGGCGATGTCGACGGCGCTGCTCGGGGCGGAGTTCGACATCCACGGCGGCGGGCTCGATCTCGAGTTCCCCCATCACGAGAACGAGATCGCCCAGAGCGAGGCGGCGAACGGGGCGGGCTTCGCCCGCTACTGGATGCACAACGGGCTCGTGCGCGTGGATGGCGAGAAGATGTCGAAGTCGCTCGGCAACTTCCTGACCGTGCGCGACGCGCTCGCCGAGTGGCGTGGCGAGGAGCTTCGCTTCTTCGTCGTGGCGAGCCATTACCGGAGCCCGGTCGATTGTTCCACCGAGGCGCTCGCGGCGGCTCGGCGGGCGTTGCGCGGGCTCTACACGGCGCTGCGCGGGCAGCCGGTCGATCCGGACGCGCCGCTCGACGAGGGGTGTGTCGCGCGCTTCGTCGCGGCGATGGACGACGACCTGAACACGCCCGGCGCGATCGCGGTGCTGCACGAGCTGGCCGGTGCGCTGAACCGCGCGAGGGACGACGCGCGGGCGGCGACGCTCGCCGCCACGCTCCGCACGCTCGGCGGGCGCCTCGGGTTGCTGCAGGACGATCCCGAAGCGGTCCTGCAGGGCGCACTCGACCCGGGCGCCGCGGCGGCGCTGTCGGCCGAGGCGATCGAGGCGCTGATCGAGAAGCGCCGTGCGGCGCGCGCGGCGAAGGATTTCGCGCGCGGCGACGCGATCCGCGACGAGCTCGCCGCCGCCGGCATCTCGCTCGAGGACGCCGGCGGCCGGACCACCTGGCGGCGAGACTGAGCGGGCGGGCACGTTCGCGCCACCGCTCGATGGCGCGTGCCGTCGCGGGCTACAATGCCGCCCTTCCGCTGTCGCCGCCACCTCCCACTTGAAGAAGATCCCGCAGCTCTCCGACGCGCCGGACGATGCCGACGCCGCCGCCGCGCGCGACGCGATGGACGGCGTGGCGAGCGACGAACCCGTCACCGTGCCGACGGACGACGCGGCTCCGCTCGCACGGGGCGCGGAAGTCCCCGGCGCGGGCGGTTCGTCCGCGGGCGAGCCCCGTTCCGACCGGCGACCGGGCACCTCCGGCGGCAAGGCGCCGAAGTCCCGCGGCGCGAGGAAACCCGCGCGCGGTCCCGCTCGCCGGTTCGCCCGCGAGCGCGCCCTGCAGGCGCTCTACCAGTGGGACATGGCCGACGCCGAGAGCTCGAGCGTGCGGCGCGAGTTCATCGAACGGCAGGACATGAGCCGGGTCGACGTCGACTACTTCGAGCGCCTGTTCCGGGGCGTCAGTCACGATGTCGAGAAGGTCGACGCCTCGCTCGCCGACGCGCTCGATCGCCCGCTCGCGGAAGTCGACCCGATCGAGCGGGCGGTGCTGCGTGTCGCCGCCTTCGAGCTCGCCGACGTGCTGGAGACCCCGGCCCGGGTCGTGATCAACGAAGGGGTGGAGATCACCAAGCGTTTCGGCGCCGACAACGGTCACCGTTACGTCAACGGCGTGCTCGATCGGCTGGCGGCCGTGCTGCGCCCGCTCGAGATGCGCCGTGGCTGACGCGCCGGTCTCCGGCGAGGCGCTGTTCAGGAGTCCGGCCAGCTTTCTCGCGCTCGGCGCGGGCTCGGGTCTCGCCCCGAAGGCGCCCGGCACCTTCGGCACGCTCGCCGCCATCCCGCTGGCCTGCCTGATGCCCGCCGATCCGCTCGCGCAGATCGCGATCGTCGCGCTGCTGTTCGCCATCGGCGTCTGGTGCTGCGGGCGCTGCGCCGAGGAGCTCGGCGTGCACGATCACGGCGCCATCGTCTGGGACGAGATCGTGGGCTATCTGCTGGCGATGGTCGCGGTGCCGCGCACGCTGGGGTTCGTGGTGCTCGGCTTCGCGCTGTTCCGGCTGTTCGACATCCTCAAGCCGTGGCCTGTCGGCGCGATCGACCGGCGCGTGCACGGCGGACTCGGCATCATGCTCGACGACGTCGTCGCCGCCCTGTTCGTCGTCGCGATCCTGCAGCTCCTGCTCGCCGGCGGCTGGCTCGGCGCGTCGCCGGGGTTCGGCTCGGGCCCGGCGTAGGCTCGGGGCCCGGGCCCGTGACGACGGCGCGCTTTCCGATCGACGGCTCGCGCGACGCCTCGTGGATGGCGACCGCGGCGGCCGCGCCGGAGACCTCGCCGCTGCAGGGATCGTCGAGCTGTGACGTCGCCATCGTCGGAGGCGGCCTGACCGGAACGAGCGCCGCCCTCGAGCTCGTGGTACGCGGCGTCTCGGCGACGGTGCTGGAGGCGGCCTCGGTCGGCTTCGGCGCCTCCGGGCGGTCGGGTGGGCAAGTCAACCCCGGTCTGAACGAAGGGCCGTCCGCGCTGCTTCGGCGGTTCGGTGCCGAGCGCGGGCGACGCCTGATCGAGCTCGTCGTGAACACCCCGCACGAGGTGTTCGAGCTGTTCTGCGCGGCGGCCGGCTCCGTGCAGCCGCTCTCCTACACGCGCGAGCTGGCGCGGGTCGCGCCGGGGCGCGGTGCCCGCATCCACGATCACAGCGCCGTCACGGGCCTCGAGCGGGCGGGGCGGCGCTGGGCTGGGTGCTCGCCACGGCCGACGGGCAGGTGACGGCCGATCGCGTGCTGCTCTGCACGAACGGCTACACCCGATCCGGTGCCGACTCGCCGCTGCGTGGCCTCGCGCGGACCGTCGTGCCGGTCAGGAGCGTGCTGGCCGCGACAGAGCCCCTGCCGGAGCACCTTCGCCGATCCATCCTGCCGAACCAGGTGACCTTCGTCGACAAGCGTCGGTTGATCCTCTACATGCGTCACGACCGTGACGGCCGTCTTGTGCGTCGGCGATCACGGACCGATGCGCGACGCGTTCGCCCTTCGCGACTTCGACGCCGTGAGGCGACGCGCGCTGGCCGTCTTTCCCGCGCTCCGGGGTGTCCGCTGGGAGCACCACTGGGGCGGACGCGTGGCGATGACGAAGTCCGGCCTGCCGTTCCTGCGCGAGCCGGTTCCGGGGTTGATCGCCGGCATGGGGTTCAACGGCCGCGGCGTCGGCATGGGCACGATGATGGGGCGCGAGCTCTCCCGGTACGCCAGCGACGGTGACGCCGACGCCGTGCGCTTTCCGCTCGAGCGACCGGAGTCGTTCGCGATGCACCGGTTCCATCGGATCGGCGCGAGTGCCGCGGTGCGCTGGTCCGCGCTGCGCGATCACCTGGACCGGTATCGCTGAGCGGGCGTCCGGTCGCGGTCTCAGGGAACGGAGAAGCCGCAGGCGCGCAGCGCCCGCGCGGCGGCGATCAGCGGCAGCCCGACGAGCGCGGTCGGATCGCTCGACTCGACCCGCTCGAACAGCGCGATGCCGAGCGCCTCGACCCTGAAGGCCCCGGCGCAGTCGAGCGGTGCGTCGGCGGCGACGTAGCGACGGATCTCGCTCGCCTCGAGCGCCCGCAGCGTCGCGCGGGTCCGATCGAGCGCGACGTGCTCGCGCCCGGCGAGGCCATCGATCACGTGCAGCGCGGTCAGGAACTCGACGGTACGCCCGCTGGCGGCGGTCAGCTGGGCGCGGGCGGCTTCCACGCTGCCCGGCTTTCCGATCGCGCGACCGTCGAGCACCGCCACCTGGTCGGAGCCGATGATCACGGATGCCGGATGGCGGGCGGCGACGGTCAGGGCCTTGTCGGCGGCGAGGCGGGCGACCAGGGCCGCGGGCGCCTCGCCCGGCCCGGTGCTCTCGTCGACGTCCGCCGGGTCCACGACGAACGGCAGGCCGAGCCGCGCCAGCTGCTCGCGCCGGTACGCGGAACCCGAGCCGAGGACGAGGGTCGGAGGGGAGTGCGGACGAGGCGCGGAAAGCGGTGGGTCGGCTTGCACAGTGGGTCCGGGTTGGTTAACCTTCGCGGGTTATGGTCAAGACGCTTCCAGCGCGGTTCAATCCGGACCTCATGGCTCGGGACGGAACGCGGCACGAGGTGATGGTGCCGATCGCCCGGTTCGAGCGCCTGTCGGGCATTCTCGCATCGGACGAGGGGGACGTCTCGGCCAGCGCGACCTTCTCCAGAAGAAAGGATCACGTCGTCGTCGCCGGGCGTCTCCGGACCGGCTGGTCACTCGTCTGCCAGCGGTGCCTGGAACCGATGACCGTCTCGATCGACGAGCCTTACGAGCTGGTGTTCGTCGAATCCGAGGCGGCGGCTCGAGAGCTGCCGAGGACGCTCGATCCGGTAGTGCTCGACGAGACCGGCCAGATCCGTCTGGTCGATCTCCTCGAGGACGAGCTCATGCTGCATGTACCGGCGATACCCAAGCACGACGAGGACGAGCGGTGCGTGGACGCCGAGCGGAGCTTCGGCAACGTGGACGCCGCGCTCGCCGAGGAAGCCGAAGGGAAGAAGAACCCCTTCGATGTCCTCAAGGACCTGAACCTGCACTGACCCCCGAACCTTCCCGGACCCGATTCCCATGGCCGTTCAGCAGAACCGAAAGACACCGTCCAGGCGCGGCATGCGCCGTTCCCACGACTCCCTCAAGAAGCCGACGCTCTCCACCGATCCGACGACCGGCGAGATGCATCGCAGGCACCACGTCACCGCCGACGGCTTCTACCGCGGCAAGCAGGTCATCGAGACCGCCGACGAGTACGAGGACGACGAGGACTAGACTCGTTCTCGTGCGGTTCGTGCCGCCCTCTCGAGTGACCCGGTGAGCGAGCCGTCGCGGCGCCCGCCGAGCGTGGTCGCCATCGACGCGATGGGCGGTGACGGCGGCACCGGTGTCATGGTCGAGGCCGCGCGGCAGGTTCTCGCGCGGCGTCGGGACGTCACGTTGCTGCTCGTCGGGGATCCCGACACCATCGCCTCCCACGTCGGGGCGCGACCACTGCCCGCCGGGCGATTCGAGATCGTGCCGGCCAGCGAGGTCGTGACGATGGAGGACGCGCCGGCCGTCGCGCTCCGTTCCAAGAAGCGGTCGTCGATGCGGATCGCGATCGACCTGGTCAAGAGCGGCCGAGCCGGGGCGGCGGTCAGCGCCGGCAACACCGGTGCGCTGATGGCGATCAGTCGCTTCGTGCTGAAGACCTTGCCGGGGATCGACCGCCCGGCGATATCCACGACGATCCCGGCGATCGACGGGCACACCCACATGCTCGACCTGGGAGCGAACGTCGACTGCTCGGCCGAGCACCTGCACCAGTTCGCCCTGATGGGGTCGATCCTGGCGCAGGCGATCGACGGGGTCGACGCGCCGCGGGTCGGCCTCCTGAACATCGGCTCCGAGGCGATCAAGGGCAACGAGCAGGTCAAGGCGGCGGCGCCGCGCCTGGCCGCGAGCGGGGCGGCCGGTGTCATCGACTACATCGGCTTCGTCGAGGGCAACGACATCTACACCGACCGGGTCGACGTCGTCGTCTGCGACGGGTTCGTCGGCAACGTCTCGCTGAAGACGAGCGAGGGGGTCGCGCGCATGGTGTCGCACTACATGCGCGAGGAGTTCCAGCGGAACCTCGCCAACAAGCTCGTGGGGCTCGTCGCGCGTCCGGTGCTGAAGGCGTTCGGTCGGCGCATCGACCCGCGCCGCTACAACGGCGCGAGCCTGCTCGGCCTGCAGGGCGTCGTCGTCAAGAGCCATGGCGGAGCCGACGCGCTGGCCTTCGCCAACGCCATCGACATCGCGCTGCTCGAGATCGACAACGACGTGCCGGCGCGCATCGCCGCGCGCCTCGTCTCCGCCGCCGACGCGGCGTGATCCGTCCGTGGCGGTCTTCTCGCGCATCGTAGGGACCGGCGGGTACCTGCCCGAACGGATCGTGACGAACGAGGAGCTGGCGCGGACCGTCGACACCAGCGACGAGTGGATCGTCGGGCGCACCGGCATCCGCCAGCGGCACGTGGCCGCCGACGACGAGTTCACGCTCGATCTCGCGCACGCCGCGGCGGGGCGCGCGCTCGAGGCGGCGGGTGTCGTGGCGGGCGAGCTCGACCTGATCATCGTCGCGACCACCACGCCCGATCGCGTGTTCCCGAGCACCGCGTGCCTGTTGCAGGCGCGCCTGGGCGTGGCCGGCTGCGCCGCGTTCGACGTGCAGGCGGTCTGCACCGGATTCGTCTACGCCCTGTCGATCGCCGACCAGTTCGTCCGCACCGGCACGGCGAGGACCGCGCTGGTGGTCGGTGCGGAGACGTTCTCGCGCATCATCGACTGGACCGACCGCAACACCTGCGTGCTGTTCGGTGACGGTGCCGGGGCGGTGGTGCTCAGGCACGACGACGCGCCGGGAATCCGTTCCACCCACCTGCACGCCGATGGCGCGCACGCCGAGCTGCTGCACGTGCCGAGCGGCGTTTCCAGCCATCACGCCGCCGAGGTCGAGGGGCGCGTTCACGTCGAGATGGCCGGCGCCGAGGTGTTCCGGATGGCCGTCAACACGCTCGGGCGGATCGTCGACGAGACACTCGCGGCCAACGGGCTGGAGAAGAGCGCGATCGACTGGCTGGTGCCGCATCAGGCCAACGTCCGGATCCTCGAGGCGACGGCGAAGAAGCTCGGCCTGCCGATGGAGCGCGTCGTGCAGACCGTCGCCGGGCACGCCAACACGTCGGCCGCCTCCATTCCGCTCGCGCTCGACGTCGCCGTCCGGGACGGTCGGATCGCTGCCGGCGACACGGTGCTGCTGGAAGGCTTCGGCGGCGGGTTCACGTGGGGCTCGGCGCTGATCACGTGGTAGCGGCGCGGCGCGGTCCTCGCGAGGCGCGGCCGGCGTGGCAGGGGCTCGGGCGAGGGCAGGACGGGGGGCAGGACCGGGGGCAGGACCGGGGGCTCGGCGGGAGTGGCTGCAGGGGGAATGGACGGGTGATCGGACAGGACGCGGAAAGACGCCCATGAAGGCGCTCGAGCTGCTCGTCGTCGACGATCACGCGCTGGTGCGAGCCGGCATGCGACGCCTGCTGGAGGAGAATCCGGCGATCGCCGGCATCACCGAGGCCGGCTCCGGGGAGGAGGCGCTCGCGCTCGCCCGGCAGCGCGATTTCGGACTCATCCTGATGGACATCGCGCTGCCGGGCATGAGCGGGCTGGAGGCGGCGGGCAAGCTGCTGGCGGTGCTGCCCGACGCCCTGATCGTCATGGTCACCGGGCGCCTCGAGCCGGCCCCGATACGGCGTCTGCTCAACAGCGGCGTGCGGGGCTACGTGACCAAGGGCAGCGAGGCGATCGAGATGGAGCAGGCGATCGCGCGGGTCATGGCCGGCGAACGCTACCTCTCGCCCGATGTCGCCCATCAGCTCGCGATGGAGACGATCGACGGCGGGGAGGGCGGCCCGTTCGAGCGCCTGACCACGCGCGAGCACGAGATCGTCATGCTGCTCCTGCGCGGGCGACGCAACCGCCAGATCGGCGAGAGCCTGTTCATCAGCGAGAAGACGGTCAGCACGCACCGCACGCGCGCGTTCCAGAAGCTCGACGTGCGGACGACGGCCGACCTGGTGCGGCTCGCCATGCGTCACGGGCTCTGGGACGAGGAGCACGATCCCTGATGCCCTTGCATCAAGGCGTGGCGATCCGCATCGTGGGGTGCCACGCGCAGGATCTTCCGGCATGAAGACGCGGACCGACGCCGGCTTCGACGTCGCCGCGTTCATGGCGACGGTCACCGAGCGCCCGGGCATCTACCGGATGCGCGACGCGCACGGCGAGATCATCTACGTCGGCAAGGCGAGCAATCTCCGGAGCCGCCTCTCGAGCTATTTCCAGAAGACGCTCGACAACCGGAAGACGAGGGCGCTGGTCGCCGCCATCGCCGACGTCGAGACGACGGTCACGGGATCCGCCGCCGAGGCGCTGATCCTCGAGCACAACCTGATCAAGGAGCACCGCCCGCGTTACAACGTCGTGCTCCGTGACGACAAGAGCTACCCGTACGTCTTCATCTCCACGCGCGACGAGTACCCGCGGCTGAGCTACCAGCGCGGCGCGCGGAAGGCGAAGGGGAAGTACATCGGTCCGTTCCCGAGCGCCGGGGCGGTGAAGCGATCGATGCGGCTCGTGCAGAAGCTCTTCAAGGTGCGCCAGTGCGAGGACAGCTACTTCAGGAACCGCTCGCGCCCCTGCCTGCAGTACCAGATCAAGCGCTGCACCGGCCCGTGCGTCGGGTTGATCTCGCCCGAGGATTACGCGCGTGACGTCGAGAACACCGTGCAGGTGCTCGACGGCAAGAGCGCGGACGTGATCGCCGATCTCGCCCGTCGCATGGACGAGGCGAGCGCGGCGCTGGAGTTCGAGCGCGCCGCGCGTCTGCGCGACCAGATCGGCAGTCTCAAGGCGGTCAGCGACCTCGCGTCGGGACTGTCGGAGCGAGAGGACGCCGACTACGTCGCGGCGGCGACCAGCGGGGGTCAGAGCTGCGTCCAGGTGTTCTTCGTGCGTGGCGGCGTGAACCTCGGCAACAAGGCGTTCTACCCGGCGGCGCCGCTCGGCAGCACGTCGGCGGAGATCCTCGAGGCGTTCGTCGCCCAGTTCCACCTCGAGCACGACGTGCCGCGCGAGATCGTGCTCGCCGAGGCGGTCGACGGCGTCGGACTGCTGACCGAGGTCCTGTCGGCGCGGGCGGGACACGCCGTGTCGATCGTGCACGCCGTGCGCGGGGAGCGCGCGCGACTCCGGAAGCTCGCCCTCACCAACGCCGAGATCGCCCTGGCCGCGCACCTCGCCTCGCGCTCGGGCATGGCCGCGCGGCTCGAGGCGGTACGCGCGCTCGCCGGGCTCGACGAGGCGCCGTCGCGCATGGAGTGCTTCGACATCAGCCACACGATGGGCGAGGCGACGGTTGCCTCCTGCGTGGTGTTCAACGCCGAGGGGGCGCTGAAGAGCGACTACCGGAGATTCAACATCGAGGGGGTGACCCCCGGCGACGACTACGGCGCGATGCGTCAGGCGCTGACGCGTCGCTACACCCGGCTGCTGACCGAGGAACGTGAACTGCCGGCGATCCTGTTCATCGACGGCGGACGCGGGCAGATCGGCGTCGCGCTCGCCGTCATGGAGGAGCTCGGCATCGACGCTGACACGGTGCGTGTGATCGGCGTCTCGAAGGGCCCGGACCGACGCCCCGGCGACGAGACGCTGATCGTGTGTCGCGACGAGGCCGACGGCGGCGCGTTCGAGCGACAGCTGACGAGCGATTCCGCGGCGCTCCTGCTGATCCAGCAGATCCGCGACGAGGCGCATCGCTTCGCCGTCGCCGGTCACCGGGCGCGGCGCGCGAAGGCGCGCACGAGTTCGCCGCTCGAGGAGATCAAGGGGCTCGGGCCGAAGCGACGGCGTCAGCTCCTGACGCATTTCGGGGGACTGCAGCGGCTCGGCAAGGCCAGCGTCGACGACATCGCGGCCGTGCCCGGCATCTCGGAGTCGCTGGCGGTCAGAGTGTACGATGAGCTGCACCCGACCCGGACCCGAACGGTCCGCGAGACCCCGACCCGTTCATGAAGAACAATCTGCCCACCTGGCTGACGCTGCTCAGGATCGCGCTTCTGCCGGTCGTCGTGGTCGTCTTCTACATCGACGCGCCCTGGGCGCGTCCGCTGAGCTGTCTGATCTTCAGCGTCGCCGGCATCACCGACTGGCTCGACGGCTACCTCGCCAGGCTCTGGAACGTCGAGAGCCGCTTCGGGGCCTTCCTCGATCCGGTCGCCGACAAGCTGATGGTGGCCACCGTGCTGATCCTGATCGTCGAGTTCGACTCGAGCCCGTGGCTGACGATCCCGGCGATCATCATCATCGGGCGCGAGATCACCATCAGCGCGCTCCGCGAGTGGATGGCCGGCATGGGTCAGCGCGGCAAGGTCGCCGTCGGCTGGGTCGGCAAGGTCAAGACGACGGCGCAGATCGTCGCGCTCGGCATGCTTCTCTACCTGCACGACTTCCTCGGTCTGCCGATCTACCAGATGGGCATGGTCGCGCTGTACGTCGCGTCGGTGCTGACGATCTGGTCGATGATCGGCTACATGCGCGCGGCGTTCGCGGAGCCGGCGGCGGACCCCGCGATCAAGGCGGTGGTCGTCGATCCGGCACCGCCCGGTCCGGGTGAGCGCGACGCGGGGAGTTGAGCCGGCGACGGCCCGTCGCCGAGGCCGATCCGGGGCCTGCGGTGGAGGGAAAGGTCGGCGCGCATCCGAGTGCCGCGAGACGCTTGACAGCGCCGGATGGCGCTTTCACAATAGGCGCTTCGGTGCGGGAATAGCTCAGTTGGTAGAGCGCAACCTTGCCAAGGTTGAGGTCGCCGGTTCGAACCCGGTTTCCCGCTCCACAAGATCCCCTTGCCCACACGGCTTTCGGCCGATCGCTCGATGGCGTTCGTGCCGTCGCGCGGGCAACGGCAGGCGACGTGACGGCACGCCGTCCCCTGCCCGCCGGCCGACTTCGAGGCGTCACCTGGCGGACATCGGTGATGCCGATGTCGTCGCTCGTCACGGGTGTCCTGACCGCTGTCTCGATTCCGTACCCGGTGATGGATCCGGGGGGTGTCGCTGCCGCTGCAGGCTCGTGTCCGGCAGTCGCTCCTGACACGAGCGCGCTTTTCCGATAGGATCGCGGCCGCCTCCGACTCGCAGGCGCCGGCGAGACGCGGTGCCGAACAGGGATCGCCTCCGGGCGAACGCCCGTGCCGCGATGTCCGGAAGGTTCGTCGAAGGGATGCCGACGTGGCCGGGGTAGCTTGCCGGCCGATCGCTCCGACGAGTCGTGCCCGTGACCAATGGAATGGACGCCGCCGAAGCGGCAGGAGCAGCACGTTGAAGGCAAGCCCGAAGACTCTCCTCGCCCTGGCGCTGCTCGCGGCAGCCGCGGGCCCCGCCCCGGTGCGTGCCGTCGACTGCTCCGTTTCGGGCGCCACGCTCGGCGAGGCGAGGGTCGCGTACGCCGAAGCGTGTCCGTCGATCCCTCGCGTCGATTGCGATCCGGTGTCCGGCCGCTGGACCTGCGCGAGCTATCCGGTGGAGCTCGGCAGGCGCGCGCCGTCCGCTCTGCCCGCGGTCGTGCCCGCGGCCACCGCGCCCGCGACCCCGGCGCCCGTTCCGGCGGCCGCGACCCCGGTGCGTGCCGACACGGCGGCTGCCGTGTCGTCCGTTCCCGAGCCGTCCGTCCCTCCGCCGTCCGCGAGAGGCGTCGAGCGCGACACCAGCCTGGTGAAGCTGCCGCTGCGGATGGACAACCTGTACAAGTACAACGTCGGCGCGGTCACGAACATGTGGACGGCGAACGTTCCGGGCGGGGTGCCGCTGCAGTTCGTGAGCTTCTACGACGAGCGGAAGCGGGTGCACATCGCCTCTCGCGAGTTCCCGCACGGCGAGTTCGGAAGGCCGATCGACATCGACGGGCGGGTGCATCCCGGCGATACCCTGGAGCCCGATTCCCACAACCACACGGGCGTGGCGGTCGCCCCGGACGGCACGGTGTTCGTCACCGCCAACCACCACGTCGACGAGCTGAACCTCGCGAAGACCGCGCGCCCCTACGACCTGACGAGCTTCGTGAACGTTCCGGCGAGCGAGCTCGGTCGCGGTATCGTCGAGCGCATCACGTACCCGTCGTTCTTCAGGCTCGGTGGCTACCTGTGGCTCTCGGCGCGCGAGCAGGATGTCGGCGGCGGCACGAACTTCTTCATGTGGCACCTCTGGCGCTACAACCACGACAGCGGCGAGTGGGACATTCGCACGCGGCTCAACGGCGGCCAGCGCCTGCGGCTCTACCTCAGCAACGTCGACTGGTCCGCCGACGAATCCGAGATCCATTTCCTCGGGGTCTGGCGAGAGGAGCAGTTCCGGACGGGACTGTCGCGGAACACCGATCTCTTCCACCTGACGTCGCGCGACGGCATCGACTTCGAGCACGTCGACGGTACGCCGGTCGACCTGCCGCTCGTCTGGCGCTCGGACCGGAACCGCGCGAGCGCCGTCGATCACGAGGTGCCGGTGACGGTCTGGGACACGGCGGCGGGCGATCCGCAGCCCTATCAGCCGGGCAGCGTGGTCTTCGACGGCAGCGGGAATCCGCACATGCTGATCAAGGAGATGGCGAACGGCCGTCGCGACACCTGGCATCACCGCTGGGATGCCGGTCGACGAACGTGGGTGTCCCGCAAGCCGGAGGTGGCCACACACACGGACGACCTCGTGGTGCTGCCGGACGGCCGCGTCGGGATGATCGGTCACGCCAAGGACGCCATCTGGTGGCTCGACCTGTCGACGCCGGGAGCGAAACGCGTGCAGCTCGCGAAGGGCTATCACACGCGCGACTTCGAGGTGAACGTCGGCAAGACCGAGATGCGACTCGGCTACCTGTCGATCTGGCTGACGGAGAACGGGCATGACCTACCGGGACGCCTGAGGGGCGCGCGTCCGGAGGATGCCTGGGTGCTCACGATCGGGCTGGACGAGCTGAGCGGTTTCGATCGCCCGGTGGTGCGGTAGGCGGATCGAGAGGGCGTCGAGCATCGACGAGCACGCGGCCTTTCTGCGAAGGAATCGCCGAGGACCTTCGTTCGAGCGGGATCGGGGTGTGGAAGGCGACCGCATCGTGCCGGGACGAGTCCGGCGGCCCGAAAGCGATCGCGAATCCGTCCGGTTCGCGTCGGATACGGATCGCCGCCATGTCATGCCGCGGCCGTGCCGTGGGGCCGTTTGCGCGACTGGCGCTTCGTGATATCCTCCGGCACGCCGTGAGAGAGCGGGCAGGAGCGTGGCGGTGCCACGGTTTCTCCGGTCTCGAACCTCGATCGGCTGCACGATCATGGCCGGCGGCCCGTGAATGGCCCGTCCGTCAGCAAGGCTGAGTGGCAGAGTGGCTATGCACCGGATTGCAAATCCGTTTACCTCGGTTCGACTCCGGGCTCAGCCTCCATCTATCGAGATCCGTCCTTCGATTCCCCGGGTTTTCCCGCTCCGTCCGCGGAACCCTGAACGGACAGGCTCTCCAGTCCCGGTGCCCGGGTGGCGAAACCGGTAGACGCAAGAGACTTAAAATCTCTCGGGGGCGACCCCGTGCGGGTTCGAACCCCGCCCCGGGCACACCCCCTTTCTCGCCCTACCGCCCCGGCGCGTCTCGCCGCGAACGGCCCACGCGGAGTCCACGCACCGGGCGCGGACGTCAACGCAGGGATCGTCGCGGATCGGCGATCGCGTGGCGCTCGGCGTGCGTCGGGTGCGTCGTCGACGATCGGAGACGGTCGAGCGTGAACGTCGCGGTTCGCGAACGCGTGGCGGCGGCGGCCGGTGCGGCTCGGGAGAGGTTCGTGCAGAAATCCACGCCGACCTCCATCGGGATCTCGGTGCCTTGCTGGGCGGCGACGAAGACGTCGAGCGTCGGATCCGGCCCGTAGATCGATTCGGTGACGTCGCGGGCGCGTTCCAGGACGGACGGGTCGCCGAGACGGTTGAGCACGCCCCACTCGACCTGCAGGTCGGCGCAGCTGAAGTTCTCCGGGTCCTCGGGCTGGACCGTGTACGCGAGATGGACGTCCGCGTCGAACAGCCGCTTCATCTGGAGCGTCTCGAACAGGTTCGCGAAGTCCTCCCGGATCGTGCTGTAGCTGTAGAAGTGGGTCGCGCCGTCGGCGGCCATCTCCGCGCCGGCCACCGTTCCGGACACCGCGCTCTGCTCCTCCGTCGGCGTCTCGCCCCGGAAGCGCACCTGGCCGAGCGTGATCAGCAGCTCCGAGTTCAACGGCAGGCGCTCGTCGAGGCTCGGTGACAGCCATTCGGTGAAGAGCTGCTCCAGCGCCGCGGCGGGGATCAGCTCGGAGTCGAGCAGCGACGAGGTGCCCGGCGGCAGGAAATCGGCGGCATGGGCGAGCTCGTGGAACATCAGGCTCATCGTGGGAAGCTCGATGTCGCGGAGCGTCCGCTCGCTCCTGTCCTCGAGTCCGAAGCGACCGAAGATCGAGCGTCCGGCGACGTGGATGTCCCAGAAGTCGCGGAAGCCGAGCAGACGTCGAAAGGGCGCCCGGAAGTCCTCCTCGATCGAGACGTTGGCCTTCTCCTCGACGGTCAACCAGAGACCGGCCGGGTCGAGCTGTATGCCACCGGTACCGGTCCAGTAGTTCGAGGGGCGCACGGTACTGCCGATCACGATCGACGTGACCGAACCGAACAGCGGCAGGAGCTCCGCGCTGCGGCTCTCCAGCAGCGTCTCGAACCGTTCTCCCATCCAGTCGTGGGTGACCAGCACGCGGTCCATGACATCGCCGATGGCGGGGGTCGGGTTCTCCTGGACGATGAACGGCAGCGTCGACAGCGGACAGGCATCGCGGAAGTCTTCGATCAGCGCGCAGTCGGCGAGCACGTCCGCATGGCGACCGTCCGGGCGGTACGGGTAGACGCCGTCGATGTCGACCACGTCCACCCGTGCCACCACGTCGTCCGGAGCGGCGGGCAGCTCCACGGGGGGCGTGTCGAGATCCTCCGGCTGCAAGAGCTCGGCCACGATTTCGGACAGGGGCTCGGGGGCATCGGGCGACTGCACGGCGGGTTCGTCCGGCTCGGCGGGTGCCGCCGGCTCCTCGACGGGGGCCGCCGGCTCGGTGGAACCGGGGGGCATGTCGTCCTCCGGCGGCGTGGAGACATCACCGCTGCCGGAGCCGCAGGCTCCCAATGCGAGCAGCACGGGCAGCAGTACGGGCAGCAGCGCGGTAGTGGCGAGCGGCATCGGCGAGCGGCGTCTTGCGGCGCCATGCCGTCGATTCGCGATGGGAGTTCGCTTGATCATGGGGCTGCAAGCTATCACGCCGATCCGAGCAGTCGACCGGTAATGAGACCGCCTTTCACGGTTGCGCGGACAGGCGCTCCACGAAGCCCGTCACAAGCTCGGCCACGCGGGCGGTGCGCGTGTGATGCGGTGCGTGTCCGGCACCCTCCAGCGCGACCGATTCGAGCGACGGTACCTGGGCGGCCAGCCGCGCGTCGTGGTTCCATGCGGGCACCACCTCGTCCGCCGTGCCGGTGATCGACAGCAGCGGTCGTCGCAACGCCGGATAGCGCATCGACTGACGCTCGAGATGCGCCGACAGGCGAGTCAGGTCGACCGCGTTGGCACGGTAGGTATCCGGGCGGAGCGACAACGTGACGCCGGTTCGCTCGACGTAGTCCCGCGGTACCGGCTCGGGGGCGAACGCCGAGGCGATCGCCTCGTCCAGCACGAGCCGGCCCGCGCTCTCGATGTACTGCCAGGCGAACACCTGACCGATCAGCGGGCGGGCGGCGAGCTCCGCGTGCCAGGCGCCGCCTCCCTCCCACGGGTGAGTGGCACCGGCGATCAGCACGCCGGCGCGAGCGTGATCGTCTTCGTCGAGCAATGCGGCGAGCACGACCGCGCCGGCCCACGAGTGCCCGACCCAGATCGCCTCGTCGATACCGATCGCCTCGAGCGCCCGACGCGCGGAGGTCGCCTGCGCGTAAGGGTCCGGCCACGTGGAGCCACGCGCGCTGTAGCCGTGACCGGGCCGGTCGATCGTGACGACACGGAAACGGCCGGCGAGTGCCGGTGCCAGACCGGATTCGAAATCGAGCAGGCTGGTACTCGCTCCGTGCAGCAGGACGATGGCGGGCGCGCCCGGATCGTCCGGTGGCGCGCCGTGATCGTGCAGGTGCACGGTTCGTCCGTCGACGTCGACGAACGAGCCGATCGCCGGATGCGCGCGCTCGGACGCCGTGGCCAGCGCCCAGGAGAGTGCGACGAGGCCGACGTTCCAGACGACGAGCGTCACCACGGCGGTACGGACGATGCGACGCATGCGGGAGTGGGCCGGTGCCGGACTGGACGTCATCATAGGCGTGCTGACGACGTTCGCCACCGCCTGCCGGCGCCCGGCACCGCGCCTGAGCGGCGGACGCGATCGGTCCCGGCGGTTCCGTCCGCGCTCAGGCGGCGTCGAGCGACGCGAGTCCGTCCGATGCCCGCTCGAACCACAGCCGCGACAGCAGATCGTCCTTCGGCAGCGTGATGCCGAGCGTGTCGACACCGGTGTGACGGAGCCGCAGGTCGAGATAGATGGAGCGGGCCAGTACATGGTTGCCGAGACCCTGCTGCGCGAGCGCCTCGCCGTACAGCGCGGTGTCGTAGTAGGTCGTGTCCGGATACCTCGAGCGCAATGCCTGGAAGCTCTGCAGGGACGAGGCGTGATCGGCCCGGTCCATCAGGTCGATGTAGCCTTTCAGGTACAGCGCGTCGTCGGCGAGATAGCTGTCGCCGTAGAGTAGGAGCAGCGTGTCGAGGGCGGCCGTCGCTCGCTCGAGCTCGCCCGCCTCGCGCGCGTTCATCGCGTCGAGGTAGAGCTCGAAGTCCGCATCGGAGCCGTACACGGACGCCTCCCGGATGACCGGGAGCTTGATCGCGGCCCGACGCTTGTTGACGGTGACGGGACGGTTGTCGACGTACTCGTCGTACGCCTCGAACGAGGCGCGGTAGTCGCCCTGATCCTCGAGATCGCGGGCACGATAGTAGTTCTGCTCGTTGGCGTTGGTCGCCGCGTCGACCTGCACGATGGTGTCGAAGTCGATGTCGAGCTCGGCGAACTTCCGACCCTGGTCGATCGGGGCGAAGGTGACGCCGAGGGAGATCTTCTCGGCCGGGTTCAGCGTGACCGGGTCGCGCAGATCGACGACGAACTCCTCGGCGTGCTCGCCGGTGACGATCACGGAGTTGATCGGATAGATGTCCCCCCCGCGGTTGGCCAGCTCGATCTGCTGTGTCGCGCTCGTGCCGACGTCGCGCGTGCCGAAGTAGAAGTCGGGCGCCGAGACGAACAGGTAACTGCCGTTCGGGCCGGGGGCGAGCGCCTTGGTGACGGGCGTGCTGGCGTCGCCGCCGCCGTCGCTCACGACGAGGTCGCCGCCGCCCGAGACTCCACCGCCGCTCGAGGTTCCGCCGCCGCTTCCGCCGTCACAGGCCGCCAGGGTCAGCAGTGCCGCCGCCAGAGCCGTGCCCGTCGTCGCGAGACGGCCGGTGCCTGCCGGTGTGGAGTGATCGCCGCGGGTGTCGCGAGAGCTCATCACTCAGACCGCTCGCGCGTCGGCGGGCGGCGGCGGGCCGCCGTCGACCTGGAACCAGTCGAGCGCGGCCCGGCAGTCGTCGAGTGCCCGGTCACGGGTGGCGGCGTCCGCCTCCGCACCGGCGGCCTGCTCGATGCCGTTCTTGGCCGCGGCGACGCGCTCGCGGACGGTACGCATCGCGCGGGACAGTTCGATCGCGATCTCGCCGAAGTCTTCGGTGTCGGCGGTGCGCAGGCGCACGTCGAGGTTACCGTCGCCGATCTCTCGAAGCGTCCGCTTGATCGCGAGGATCGGCTGTCCGAGGCGGCGAGTGATGAACAGTCCGAGCGCCATCGTGACGAGGACGTTGACCGCGAGCATCGTCAGAATCCAGCGTCCGAGCACGTCACCGAGGGCCGGGACCGCGTCGGCGGCGAGTTGCGCGTCCTCGGAGACGAAGAGCAGCGGCGCGACGCCGTCCAGCAGCGCGTCGAGGATGCGGCTGTAGAACACGCTCACCAGGAGCGTCGTGATGCCGAGGTAGAGTGTGGACAGCGCGATCACACGACGAATCTCACGCGCCTGGAACGAGCGATCCGACAGGATCGAGAACGGAAAGGGCAGATCGGACGAGCGCGCCATGGCAGGAGATCCGTCGGGTCGATGAAGGGCCTGCATGTCGTGTCGGCGGGTACCTGCAGGACTTGATGGTCCGTGACGTGTTGCTCGCTATACTCGCGAACGGGTTCTCGTCGGTGGTCGGGTGCGAGGTATGGGAGGAGAGCTTGCCGGAGGAGGGGTGGATGCCGGCACGGTCTTCTCGGCCGCCGGTGTCCTGCACGTGCTGATCGTCGGCGCGGTCGGCACGCACGTGCTCCTGAACAAGCAGAACGAGGGGGCGGCGTTCAGCTGGCTCGGCATCGTCGCGCTGTCGCCGTTCTTCGGGGCGGCGCTGTACTGGGTGTTCGGCATCAACCGCATCCGTCGACGCGCGCAGGCGGAGCTGCCGCGTGGTCACACGCCCGAGGCGCCCGGCGAGAAGGACGAGCCGCGACTGCCAGTGTTCGCGTCGGCACTGCCGACCCGCTGGCAGGGCCTGATGCGGCTCGGACTCGCGATCCACCCGGCCCCGTATCTCGACGGCAACGAGCTCACGCCGCTGATCGACGGTGACCGAGCCTACCCGCGCATGCTCGAGGCGATCGGCTCGGCGAGGGCGTCGGTGGTGCTGTCGAGCTACATCTTCGAGTACGACGCCGCCGGGCGACGCTTCGTCGATGCGCTGATCGCCGCGCGCGCGCGCGGCGTCGAGGTCCGCGTGCTGATCGACGGGCTCGGCGTCGGCTACGGGTTCAGTCCGATACGCTCCGATCGCGTGCTCAGGCGGGCCGGGGTGCCGACGGCGCGGTTCCTGTCTTTCCTGTCGCGTTCCGGAACGCGGTTCCTGAACCTCAGGAACCACCGCAAGATCCTGTCCGTCGACGGGCGGATCGCGTTCGTCGGCGGCATGAACATCCGGGCCGGCAACCTGCTCGCCGAACCGTCGCGTCATCACACTCAGGATGTGCACTTCGCCGTGCGCGGGCCGGTCATCGACCAGATCAACGCGGTGTTCGCCGAGGACTGGCAGTTCGCGACTCGCGAGACGCTGGACCTGCCGTCGTGGCGGCGCACCGAGGCGCCGGACGTCGCGGTACCGGTGGCGAACCCGGTCGCGGGGGAGAGCGCGACCTCGCCGCCGTCCACGGTGGCGGAGGCTTCGCCGGTGTCCGCGTTCATGCCGGCGCCCTCGTCGGCATCCGGTTCGGTGGCGGCGCCCGTGCCCGCGGCGGGCGTGTCGCCCGGAGCCGAGGCGACGGACATGGTCGCCCGTGTGCTGCTCGACGGACCGGACGACAACTACCAGAAGCTCCAGCACGCCATCATCGGCGCGATCAACGTCGCACGCACGTCCATCGACGTGGTCACTCCCTACTTCCTGCCGCCGAACACGGTCGTCAGCGCGTTGCAGATCGCCTCCCTCCGGGGCGTGCGCGTGCGCATCTGCGTGCCGTCGAGGAACAACCTGCGGTTCGTGGGCTGGGCGATGCGGGCGAACGTCGGCAAGCTGGTCGGCTACGGCATCGAGATCGTCGCGAGCCCGCCACCGTTCGATCACTCCAAGCTTTGCGTGGTGGACGACCGCTGGTCGCTGATCGGGTCCAGCAACTGGGACGCACGCAGTCTCGAGCTGAACTTCGAGGTCAATCTCGAGTGCTACGATCCCGCGTTCAACGCGCGCCTGCGCGCGCTGGTGGACGCCAAGTGCGCGAACGCCCGGCCCCTGGACGGCGGATCGAGAGATCCGTTGCCGGCCAGGCTCCGCAACAACTTCTTCCGGCTGTTCTCTCCCTACCTCTGAGCGACGCGCGAACGATGCCTCTCCGGCGACTGGGTCGCGGTCTGCTGCCGCAGCGCTACTCCGCGGACGACGCCCCGCACGTGCTGGGGCGGCCCGCCGGCACGACGCTCGGGCCGGTGATCCGCTGTCTCGTGTGGAACATCCTGAAGGCGCGCCGGGCACGCTGGACGATGGACTTCGCCGACCTCGTCGCCGATCGCGACCTGGTGCTGCTGCAGGAGGCGGTGATGCGGGCGCCGTCGGACGCGCTGTTCACGTCGAGCGAGCGCTTCGAGTGGGTCATGGCGAGAAGCTTCAGGGAGCCCCGCAGCGGTGTCGAACACGGCGTCAAGACCGGTTGCGTCGCGCCCTCGAGGTCCCGCAGGTTCTTTCTCTCGCCGAACGCGGAGCCGTTGTCGAACACGCAGAAGCTGCTTCTGGTCACCCGCTACCCGCTACCCGGAGACCGCGAGACGCTGCTCGTGCTGAACATGCACGCGATCAACTTCGTGACGATCTCCAAGTACGCCCGTCAGCTCGAGCAGCTCGAGAGCGCGCTCGCCGCGCACGTCGGCCCGGTCATCCTCGCCGGGGATTTCAACACCTGGAGCCCGACCCGGCTCGAGCGCTTCGTCGAGGTGGCCGCCGGAGCCGGACTGGAGGAGGCGGCGATGGACCGCAGGAGTCGGCTCGCCCATCTCAACAGCCATCTCGATCACGTCTTCTACCGCGGCCTGACGCTCCGCGGAGTGGCGTCGCTCTCCCATGTGAACTCGTCCGATCACGCACCGATCACCGCGACCTTCGTGCGCGAGCGCGCGGCTCCGATCCCCTCTCTCGAAGCCGATGGTCCGCCCGCGGACTGAGCCCGCCAGCCGAGCCCGGCGCCTGTCGAGGCCGGTTCCGGTGATCGCGGGCCCTAGACCAGCGACATCAGCAGCAGCACGAACAGCACGACGCCGCCGAGCAGCATCGAGACGTTGAGCCACTCCTTCGACGAACCCTTGGGACCGTTCTCCAGCCAGTTCTTCGCGAACGGAAAGAGCCGCCAGATCATGAACAGCATGGCGGCGGCGACGACGATCTTGACCCAGATGCTGTCCATCGATTCGGGTACTCCATGACGGGGGCGGGCGGCACAACGAGACCGGGCCGCAAGACGCGGCCCGGTGGGTCCTCGGGGGAAACGGGCGAACCGCGCCGACCGGAGAGCGACCGCGAGCGGTGCCCCCCGGCCGGGCCGTTCGTCCCGGCGTCAGTCGTCGCCGCCCATGCCGAGCAGGTGCAGCAGGCTCGTGAAGATGTTCAGGATGTTCAGGAACAGCGACGTGGTGGCGCGCAGGTAGTTCGTCTCGCCGCCGTTGATGATGCGGCTCGTGTCGAACAGGATGAGCCCGCTCATCAGCAGGATCACCGCGGCGGAGATCATCAGGTTCATCGCCGGCATGTTGACGAACAGGCTCAGCACGATGAAGCCGAAGACGACCATGAGTCCGACCATCAGGAAGCCGCCGAGGAAGCTGAAGTCCTTCTTGGTCGTCAGCACGTAGCCGGAGAGCGCCAGGAAGATCGCGCCGGTACCACCCATGGCCGTGGCGATCAGCGAGCTGCCGCCGGGGACGTTGAGGTAGTGGTTCAGCATCGGGCCGAGGCCGAAGCCGAGCAGGCCGGTGAACGCGAACACGACCGCGATGCCGGCGGCGGACTCGTCGGTGCGCGGCAGCACGAACCAGATCAGTCCGAGCGCGGCCAGCGAACAGACCAGCGCGACCATGCGCGGCGGACCGATGAAGACGGACAGCGTGGCCATCGCGGCGCTGAACAGCAGCGTCATCGCGAGCAGGGCGTAAGTGCTCCTCAGGACCTTGTTGGTCTGGAGCGCGCTTTCTCCCGTGCGGGGAAACGGAGTGGTGTTCTGCATGGAATCCTCTGCGGTGAGTCAGGTGGACGGGTCGTACCCCGAAGCTGATACGGGCCGACGCCCGTTGCGGGAACCTGTGCGAAAGGTATGCCCGATCCGTCCGCGCTTCAAGTCGACCTGATCGAACGATCGGGGTTATCATTCCCGAAGCGTCGGAGAGGTGGCAGAGTGGTCGATTGCGGCGGTCTTGAAAACCGCTGACTGTAACAGGTCCGGGGGTTCGAATCCCTCCCTCTCCGCCATGCTTCCGGCGGACGCCGGCCGTGCCCGGTGCCGTCGCCATGCCGACCCGCGAGCCGACTCCCGATCGGTGGCCGTCCGCGGCTCGGTCGCGAGGGGGCACGGCCGGCCGGGGCCGAGTCGCGCGCGGCGGGCGCCGGACGACGTTCACGGTCGGACGTGGCGGGCGGGGCGGGCATCGGGCGACGTCCACGTTCCCGGGCATCGGGATGGTGGCGACCGCCACCGCGACCGGGGCGCTGTAGCGTGATCGAGAGCGCGGGCAGAGGGGACGTGCGTCGAATGTCGATCAGAGGACCGCGAGCGGCCCCGGGCGGCGACCCCGGGCGATCGCGAGCAGGGCGTCCACGTCGACGACGCGCTCGAGTCCGGCCGCGAGCTCGTCGAGCGCCACCTCGACGCGGGCATCCTGATCGATCCCGTCGGACTCCGCTCCGAGCCGGGCGAGCCATGCGGCGCGCTGCTCGCCGTCGTCGAGCAGCCCGTGCACGTAGCAGCCGGCGATCCGCCCAGAGGCGTCGACGGCGCCGTCGTCGCTGCCGTCGGCGAGCCGCAGCAGAGCGCGCGTGCCCGGACGTCGTGCGGTTCGCCCCACGTGGATCTCGTAGCCGCGGAACGGCACGCCGTCGGCGAGGCTCTCGCCGGTGGTCGCGACGAGGCGCTTGTCGCCACCGAGCACCGTGTCGACCTCGAGATGGGCGAGCCCGGGGACGGATTCGGGAGGACCCTCGACGCCGTCCGGATCGCTCACCCGTCGCCCGAGCATCTGATAGCCGCCGCAGAGTCCTAGCACGTGGCCGCCGCGCCGCACGTGCGCGGCGAGATCGACATCCCAGCCCTGCGCCCGGAAGAAGGCGAGATCGGCGATCGTCGCCTTGGTGCCGGGCAGCACGACCAGCGCGGCATCACCCGGGAGCGCGCGTCCCGGTGGCACCATGACGAGCGACACGCCGGGTTCCTGGCCGAGCGCGTCGACGTCGTCGAAGTTGGCGATGCGCGAGAGCATCGGCACGGCGACGACGAGGCCCGCACCGCCGGCCTCCGCGCGATCGAGCACGACGGCGTCCTCGGCCGGCAGCCGCCGGGCGGCGGCGAGCCACGGCACGACCCCGAGCGACGGCCAGCCGGACAGGCGCTCGGTCGACCGGAGCCCGTCGTCGAACAGCGAGACGTCGCCGCGGAAGCGGTTGATCAGGAAGCCCTCGATCATCGCGGCGTCGGCCGGATCGAGCACGGCGCGCGTGCCGACGACGGCGGCGATGACGCCCCCGCGGTCGATGTCGCCGACCAGCACGACCGGCACGTCGGCGGCGCGCGCGAAGCCCATGTTGGCGATGTCGCCATCGCGCAGGTTGATCTCGGCCGGCGATCCCGCGCCCTCGACGATGACCAGGTCGGCCTCGCCCGAGAGCCGCCGCCACGACGCGAGCACCGCCTCCAGCAGCGCCTCCCGCCCCTCGCGCCAGGCGCTCGCCTCGCGCCGTCCGACCGCGCGACCGTGCACGACGAGCTGCGCGCCGGTGTCCGACTCGGGCTTGATCAGCACCGGATTCATGTCGATGGTCGGCGGGGTCCGGCAGGCGCGCGCCTGCAGGGCCTGGGCACGGCCGATCTCGCCGCCGTCGATCGTGACGGCGGCGTTGTTCGACATGTTCTGCGCCTTGAACGGGCGAACCGTCAGGCCACGGTCCGCGAACAGTCGGCACAGGCCCGCCACGAGCGTGGACTTGCCGACGTCGGAGCCGGTGCCCTGCAGCATCAGCGCCGGCGTCGGCCCGGTTTCGGACCCGGTTCCCAGCTCGGGTCCCGGACCCCGCCCGGCCATGCCGCGCGTGCCCGCCGGCCCGATCAGTCGCCCATCTCGCGAAGCGCCCGGTACGCGGCGCCGTAACGGGTGTGCAGCTCGTCCCAGCGCGCCCGCCCGCCGCTCGCGGGCTCGATCGAGCGCTCCACCCGGGGGGGCGTGCAGACGGTCACCGGGTCGGCCCGCTCGGCGGCGATCAGGCCGAGCCGCGCGGCACCGAGGCTCGCACCGACATCGCCGCCGGCGCTGACGTCGAGCGGCAGATCCAGCGCGTCGGCGATCAGTTGCAACCAGTGCCCGGAGCGCGAGCCGCCGCCGACCGCCGTCGCGCGTTCGAGCACGGTGCCGGCCGAGCGGAGCGCGTCGAGACTGTCGCGAAACGCGAACGCGACCCCCTGCAGCACGGCCCGGGTCAGCGTCTCCGCGTCGCTCGCGTGACCGAGTCCGACGAAGGCGCCACGTGCCGCGGCGTCGTCGTGCGGCGTGCGCTCGCCACCGAGGTAGGGCAGGAACAGGACCTCGGTCGGTTCGGGCGCCCGCCCCTCGAGCGGCGCCGTCAGCTCGGCGGCGGAGCGCCCGGTGATGCCGGCGAGCCAGTTCAGCGCATCGGTCGCGGCGAGGATGACGCCCATCTGGTGCCAGGTTTCCGGCAGCGCGTGGCAGAACGCGTGCACCGCGCTCGCCGCGTTCGGGCGGTAGGCGTCGTTCGCCGCGAACAGCACCCCCGAGGTGCCGAGCGAGAGGAACGCGCTGCCCGCCGCGACGGTGCCCATGCCGCAGGCCGATGCCGCGTTGTCGCCCGCGCCGCCGGCGACCACGACCTTCGCGCCCATGCCGTGGCGGGCGGCGATGTCGGCGCGCAGCGTTCCCGAGACCTCGCTGCCCTCGACCAGCGCGGGCATGTGCTCGCGTCCGAGCCCGGAGGCCGCGAGGAGCTCGTCCGACCAGTCGCGCGCGCCGACATCGAGCCAGCCGGTACCCGAGGCGTCGGACAGGTCGCTCACGTGCTCGCCGGTCAGCCAGAGCCGCGCGTAGTCCTTCGGCAGCAGCACCTTCGCGACGCGCGCGAACGTCGCGGGCTCGTGGTTCGCCACCCAGGCCGTCTTCGGCGCGGTGAAGCCGGGGAACAGGATGTTGCCGGCGATCTCGCGGCTCCGCCCGGTGTCGAGTCGCGCCGCCTCGGCGTGCGCGCGCGTGTCGTTCCAGAGCAGGCAGGGACGAAGTGGCTCGTCGGCCGCGTCGAGGAGCGTCGCCCCGTGCATGTGCCCGGACAGGCCGATGCCGCGCACCGCGGCCATCTCCCGGGCGTGCGACGCGGCGAGACTCGCGAAGGTCGACTCGATCGCCCGCGTCCAGCTCGCCGGGTCCTGCTCCGACCACCCCTCGTGCGGACGCTCGACGCTCAGCGGCGCGGTCGCGCCCGCCACGAGCGCGCCGTCCTCGTCCATCAGGACGCCCTTGACGCCGGACGTGCCGAGATCGATACCGAGATACATGTCAGCGGCGCTCCGTGAACGGGTCCCGGGCGATCGGGAACCACTGGGTGACGTGATCCTCGCCGCGGGTGACGACGACGTGGTGGTTGGCGAAGAGGCGGTACGGCGCGCTCCATTCGCCGTCCAGCCACTGCACGCGCAGGGTCGCACGTTCGGCGCCGCCGAGCCCGACGTGCACCCACCCGAGCGCGCCGGAGGCGTGGCCGCCGCCGATCTGCACGCGGCGGGTCTGCACCACGTTGCCGGTGCGCACGCTGAGTCTCGCACCGATCGCCGCGCGGTTCGGTGGCGGCTGTCGGAGCTCCACGGCGAGCCAGTTGCCACCCGGTCGCGCGTTCGCCTGGCGGAACAGCGACAGCGGTGCGCCGCGGTTGACGACGACAAGGTCTAGTCGGCCGTCGGCGTTCAGGTCGACCACGGCGCCGCCGCGTCCGCGCGTGGGAAGCGCGATGCCGGCGGCGAGGCCCGCCTCGACGAAGCGACCGTCGTGCGTGCCGAGCAGCAGGTCGTCCGGGTCGATCGCGGCGAAGTCGCCCATGTTCTCGACGTTGCCCTTGGCGATGAACAGATCGAGCCGGGCGTCGTTGTTGACGTCGTCGAACTCGGCGTGCCAGCCGGTCGAGGGTTTCGTGTCGTCGCCGGTGTAGGGGCGGTGCGCCGTCGCGCCGCGCGGCCAGGCGACGTCGTCGTAGGCGGGGCGGTTCTCCTCGATCGCCTCCACGAGATCCAGCGTCTGCAGCGTGGTGTCGCCCATCGACGTCAGCGCGTACTCCGGGTAGCCGTCGGCGTCGAGATCTCCCTCGGCGATGCCCATGCCCCAGATGACCAGCGGCGCCCAGCCGTCGGTGCGGCCGTAGAGCCGCGGGTAGCGCCCGGCGTCGAGTCGCCAGAGCTGTTCCTCACCACCGCGGTGGTAGTGACGGTCGTTGGTCACGCGGAGCGCGTCGCTGCCCGAGCGGTTCCAGTCGGTGAACAGGAGCGACAGGGCGCAGTGCCCGGGAGACAGGGCGAGCGGTGCGTCGTAGCGGGGGACGGGCCCGTTCGTGTCGGAGAGTTTCGCGGCGGCTGCCCCCCGAGGCCGCGCCCGGCGTCTCGTGGCCGGTGCTCGGCTGCGGGCGCAGCAGCACGTTGTCGTCGCAGGTGCCCCAGGGCGAGCCCGGTGCCGTGCGGTCCACGTAGTTGCCGAACGCGAGCGTCGGGAAGCGCGCGCCGGGCTCGTGGATCGCGCTGAACGCCGTCGTCCAGGCGCGACCGCCGTCGAAGCCCCAGAGCGCGTCGGCCGGCGCGAACGTGCAGTCCGGTCCGCCCCTGAGCAGACGGTTCGCGCCGACGCGCAGCACCACCAGGTCGACGTGACCGTCGTCGTCGACGTCGAGCGGGTAGGCACCGGTCACGCCGTCGAGGTCGGCCGCTTCGGGCGTCCGCCGGGCGAAGCGAAGCGGGCCACCGGCCGCGCTCTCGTTGACGAACAGCGCGGCCGGCTCCGCACCGCCCGCGACGTAGAGGTCAGGGCGACGGTCGGCGTCGCAATCGAGCACGGCGACACCGCCGCCGACGAAATGCTCCCATGGCCCGTCGTAGCGATGCCGGACGCCGGCGGCGGCCGCCTCCTCGACGAACCGCGGCACGTCGCCGGCGAATCCGTCGACCCGTGTGCCGCCGTCGATCGTCGGCGCGGCACCGCCGTCGGCGATGGCGCCGGTGCCGCTCGCGGTAATCGCCAGGGCAGCGATTCCGAACGCCACGCCGGCGACGATGGTCGCGGCTCGTGGCGCGATCGCCGGTGGCGTCGGCGAGCACGCGCCGGTGCCCGCGCGTTCCCGGCCGACGACGGAGGTCGATCGCGGGCACGTGCATCGCTCGCGGACGGCGATCCGCACCCGGGCTCTCACGGGGCGATGACGAGCGTGCGGAGAAACGCGATGACGTCGCCGCGTCCGGCGTCGTCGAGCGCGAGCCAGCGATCGCGCGCCGTGCGCGCCTCGCCGCCGTGCGCCTCGATCACCTCGGCGAGCGTGATCAGGTCGCCGCGATGGCCGTAGGGCGCCGTCGACTCCACCCCCCAGAGCTCGGTCGTCATGAACACGTCGCGTTCGACGAAGCGCTGCGATAGGAGCTCGTTGCCGAGCGTGGCCACCTGCGCGTCGGCGACGACGTGACGCTGCTCATCTCGCGGGCGAGGAGTTCGAGCAGTCCGGCGCCGAACAGGTGGTCGGTGTTGCGCTCGTTGGAGAATCGCGGGTCGGTCGTGTCGAAATCCGCCTGGCTGAACCCCTCGGCGACGAAGACGTTCGCCGAGAAGTCGCCCGCGCCCCCGACGAGTGGCTGGAAATGGCAGCTCGCGCAGGCGTTGGCATCCATGCCGGCGGTTCGGGAGAACGCCGTGCGGGCGGCGCGGCGACGCTTGGTCGGCAGGATCGCCTGGGTGGCGAGCGGTCGCCCGACGCCGTCGGCCGTCGTGAAACGCGCGGAGAACAGGCGTTCGCCGCTCGCCACGAGCGCGGCGAGCGCATCGGTCGCGAGTGTCCCGTCCGGCGCGGCGCCGGCGAGGAGCGGGGCGAGATCGACGTGGGCACCGATCGCCCGCTCGCTCCAGGGAGGAGCGTCCGTCGTGGCGACGGTGGGCGAGGTGTTCGCGTCCTGGTCCGCCCGCACGGACGTCGCGACACCTGTCGCCAGGGCGATGACCGGCAACGCGGCGAGCGCGGATGCGGGCAGGCGGTGCCGCCGCGGCGCTCGGTCGGCCGCGGGCGACACCGCGGCCCCGGTACCGGCGCGCGTCCGCGCGCCGGTGGATGACCTCGTGTTCATCGGGGTTCACCGGCCGCGCGGGCGCGCGCCGGACGACGCGCGCCCGGGTCCGTCGCCGCGGCCACGGTGCGTGCGGCCACCCGACGATCGAGCGCGTCGAGCGCGTCGAGCGCGGTGCCCGCGTGCAACAGGGGCTCGCCGTCGGCGAAGCCGACCAGTACCGGTGGTGGCTCGCCGTGACCACCGGCCTCGAGGGTGCCGTGCAAAGAGTCGTTCATCAGCGCGAGTGCCTCGTCGCTGCGGCCCACCAGAGCGACCGGCATCGGGTCCAGCAGCATGAACAGCATGCACAGGCCTTCGCCGACGGCGGCTCCGGCGACGGCGAGGGACTGCATGGCGGGGACTTCGCCACGTCTTGCGGCGGCCACGAGATCGTCCAGTTCCGCCGGATCGACGCGACCGGGCGGGTCCGCGTCGAGCGGACCGCTGCCTGCCAGGCGCACGATGCCGTAATCGGCCGCATAGGCCTCGATGCACCCGTGACGCCCGCATCGGCAGCGCGCGCCCCCGCGCTCGAACGGCAGGTGGCCGAGTTCGAGCGCGGACGAGTGGATGCCGGCGAACGGCTGTCCGTCGAGCGTGATGCCGAGTCCGACGCCGTGCCTGAACAGCAGCGTCGCGAAACTGCCTCCTAGCACGTCGGCATGTGTCTGGCGAAGCGCTCGGGCGATCAGGGCACAGTCGTTGTTGACGGTGACCGGTACGCCGAAGCGGCGTGCGAGGGCGGTGCCGAGAGGCACGTGGCGCGCGCCGATGACCGGCGACCAGAGCAGGTCTCCGCTCGCGTTCGCGGTCGTGCCCTGAAAGGCGACGCCGATGTGCATGATCCGCCCCGGCGGAGCCTGCCGGACGAGCCGCGCGACGCTGTCGCCGACGCTCCGCAGCAGGGTGCGGGCGTCCAGCGCCCGGGTGTCGAGGCCGCGCTCGCGCACATGCGTCTCGGTGCCGCCGTAGTCGACCAGGGCGATGCGCAGTCTGTCGATCGACAGCGACACGATCAGCGCGCTCGCCGAGTCCGGTTCGAGCGCCACCAGCGTCTGGGGACGGCCCCGACGGGTGGGACCGTCCACCGCGGGAGCCGGCGAGGAATCCCGACTCGCCGGCCGCGTGGCGGAACGTGCCGGTCGGCTTCCGTTGTCGCCGTCCAACACGCCCTCGATGGCGAGTTGCCCGCTCAACGTCGAGATCGCGGCCTGGCTGAGCGACGTGCGCTCGCCGAGCGTCGTGCGGGAGAGTGGCCCGTCCCGGCGGAGCGTCGCGAGTATCCGGTAACGGTTCTCGGCCCGGAGGTCGCCGCTCCTGATGATGGGGGAACCGCTCATCTCGTCTCTGCGGTCAGCATTGTCTTGATCGGCAAGCAGAAACAACTTGACACGAATTCCGCGGCGAATCACCATTTTTTCCAGTCGTGAATTAAATGCGACCGACGAAAGGCGATCCACTTCCGGAGTGAACATGAACAAGATGATTGTACTGCGTGCCGCCGCGGCCACCGCCACGGTGACGGCGCTGTTCGCGGGGAACGTCCTCGCCGAGGGCAAGACCATCGGCGTGTCGTGGTCGAACTTCCAGGAAGAGCGCTGGAAGACCGACGAGGCGGCCATGAAGGCCGCCATCGAGGCCGCCGGCGACACCTACGTCTCCGCCGATGCCCAGGCATCGGCCTCCAGGCAGCTGACCGACGTCGAGGCGCTGATCAGCCAGGGCGCGGACGCGCTGATCGTGCTCGCCCAGGACTCCGGCGCCATCGGCCCGGCGATCGAGAAGGCTGCCGACGAAGGCATTCCGGTGGTCGGCTACGACCGTCTGATCGAGAATCCGGGCGCGTTCTACATCACCTTCGACAACAAGGAAGTCGGCCGCATGCAGGCGCGAGCGGTGCTCGAGGCGATGCCCGAGGGCAACTACGCGTTCATCTAGGGCTCCTCGGCCGATCCGAACGCCGACTTCCTGTTCTCCGGTCAGATGGAGGTGCTGCAGGAGGCGATGGATGCCAACCTCTACCTCGGGCGCGAGCTGAGGACCCGGTGGGGAACACTCGACGACGTGGCCATGGAGGCCCGTGCCCGGGAAGTCATGGGTCGCCTGAATCCGCGTTTCCAGCGCTTCAAGGAGCCGGTCAAGGCGCTCTCCGGCGGGCAGCGGCAGTCGGTCGCGATCGCCCGGACGATCCTGTTCGACGCGCGTATCCTGATCATGGACGAGCCGACCGCCGCGCTCGGTCCGCAGGAGACCGCTCAGGTCGGTGAACTGATCAGGCAGCTGAAGGCGGACGGCATCAGCATCTTCCTGATCAGCCACGACATCGAGGACGTGTTCGAGCTCGCCGACCGCGTCGCGGTCATGAAGAACGGTCAGATGGTAGGGCACGCAACGACCTCTGCCTCGAGTCGCGACGAGGTGCTCGGCATGATCATCCTCGGCAAGTGCCCGCCGGGGGCCACGGCGGGTCCGGGGGCGGTCCCGGACGACGAGCTCGCGGCCATCTGAGATGGCGGACGGTCGCCCGCCACCCGCCGTTCAGGCGTGCATCGAACGACCGCGGGCGAACTCGCTCGCCGGTCGGCACGTTGCACGTGCCGTCACACACGGACACAGGAGTCGGTTGCATGAGCACGGGATTCTTCGGCGACATCGAGCGCGTTCCCTTCATCGGCGCGGACGGGGAGGGCGTCGGTCCGGACGGCGCGCTCGGCTTCCGTCACTACGATCCGGACGAGATCGTTCTCGGCAGGCGTCTCGAGGATCACCTGCGCTTCGCCTGTGCCTACTGGCACAGCTTCGCGTGGCCGGGCGGTGACCCCTTCGGCGGGCAGACCTTCGAGCGCCCCTGGTTCGGCGACACCATGGAGGATGCCGCGCTCAAGGCCGACGTGGCGTTCGAGATGTTCACCGCGCTCGGCGTTCCGTACTTCTGCTTCCACGACGCGGATGTCCGCCCCGAGAGCGGCCGTTTCGTCGAGAACACCCGCCGGCTCGACGCGATGGCCGATACCTTCGAGAAGAAGATGTCCGAGACCGGGGTGAAGCTCCTGTGGGGCACGGCCAACCTGTTCAGCCATCGCCGCTTCATGGCCGGGGCGGCGACCAATCCCGATCCGGACGTGTTCGCGTTCGCCGCGGCGACGGTCAAGAGCTGCATGGACGTCACGCACCGCCTCGGCGGCGAGAACTACGTGCTGTGGGGCGGGCGCGAGGGCTACGAGACCCTCCTGAACACCGATATTCCGCGCGAGCTCGAGCAGCTCGGCCGCTTCCTGAACCTGGTCGTCGAGTACAAGCACCGCATCGGCTTCGAGGGGGCGATCCTGATCGAGCCGAAACCGCAGGAGCCGACCAAGCACCAGTACGATCACGACGTCGCCACCGTCTACGGCTTCCTGAAGCGGCACGGACTCGAGGACGAGATCAGGGTGAACGTCGAGCAAGGTCACGCGATTCTCGCCGGGCACTCCTTCGAGCACGAGCTGGCGATGGCCCGCACCCTCGGCGTCTTCGGCTCCATCGACATGAACCGGAACGACTACCAGTCCGGCTGGGACACCGACCAGTTCCCGAACAACGTGCCGGAGACGGCGCTGGCGTACCTCGAGGTGCTTCGCGCCGGCGGGTTCACGACGGGCGGGACGAACTTCGACGCCAAGCTCCGTCGCCAGTCGCTCGACCCGATCGACCTGCTCGCCGCGCATGTCGGCGGCATGGATGTCTGCGCGCGTGGATTGAAGGCGGCCGCGGCGATGCACGAGGCGGGCGCGCTCGACGGGCCGCTGACCGAGCGCTACGCGGGCTGGGACGGGGAGCGTGGCAGGCATCTGCTCGCCGGCGAGTTGTCGCTCGAGGAGATCGCGACGCTGGTGGAGAAGGAGGACATCGCGCCGGAGCCACGCTCGGGACGCCAGGAGCGGCTCGAGAACGTCGTGAACCGGTTCGTCTGAGGCGCGCGTTCCGGTCGGGTCGCCCCGCACCGGCAGCTCGTCCCTCGGGCACCCGGACCGTGCCGGCGGTGGCCGCCGGTGCAAGGCCGTGACGCCGTCCGTCCCCGGTCTGGTCCGACGGCTCGATCGTTGCTTCGGATCGAACCGACACCGGCGCACGTCCGCCGTCGCTCACCACGGCCCCGGCCGTCCCGATGGCGGTGCCGGGACGATCGTCGTGAACGGTGTCTCGCCAGGCCGACGTGCTCGTTCGGCGACCGCGCTTGACGATCGCCGGTTCGGCTGGAACGATGGCGGGAACCTCCCTGGCGCGTCGCGGTCGATCCGTGAGGTGTCGCCCGTGCGAGCGCCCCGTTCGAACCCGGATGCAGAGCAGAACCTTGCCGAACCCCACGTACCGCCACTCCGCCGGACGACGCCCCGCGCGCGTCGATCGCCGAACCGCCGTGCGGCGTGCGCTCGGTGCGGCCGTCGCGTTCGCGCTCGTCGCGCTGTCCGGCCTCGCCCACGCCGAGCTCGCGATCTGCACGCGGACCCAGCGCCCGGACTGCCCGTCGGCGCTACCCGGCCCCGCGCAAGGCGAGTTCACGTTCTCGCGACTGATCTTCGCCGACAACCAGGAGGCGATCGACAACCTCGGGGACCGGATCGGCTACCCTCACTGGCAGGCGGACTGCTCCGAATCGGAGCCGCATTTCATCGCCGCGATGAAGCGGCTGACGCTCCTGGACACCAACGAGGACAGCCAGTCGATCTCCCTCCTGGACGAGCGCGTGTTCGACTACCCGCTGCTCTACGTCGTCGAGGCCGGCTTCGCCTCCTTCAGTCAGCCCGAGGCGGACACGCTGCGCGAGTACATGCTCCGTGGCGGCTTCCTGCTCGTCGACGACTTCCACGGAAGCTATCAGTACGAGGAGTTCGAGAAGTGGATGGGGCAGGTATTCCCCGATCGCGAGATCGTCGACATCCCGCCCGGGCACGAGATCTTCAACGTGCACTTCGCGATCGAGGAGTTCATCCAGATCCCGGGTCTGCGCGCGTTGTGCCTGAACCCCGGGGAGACCTGGGAGTTGCCCATCATGAAGTCCTCGGCGGTGCGGGAGAGCAACGCGAGTCGGCAGCAGCCTCGTTGGCGCGGCATCCTCGACGACGATGGCCGCGTCATGTCGATCGTCAACTGGAACATGGATCTCGGCGACGCCTGGGAGCACGCCGACATGGAGGAGTACAGCGCGCTCTACACGGCGACGGCCTATCGGCTCGGCGTCAACTACGTGCTGTACGGCATGACGCACTGAGCCGGGCCGGCCGTCTCGTCGGCAAGCGGTACGGTTACCGGTCTTCGGTGTCGATGTTCCGGCCGCCAACCCGTACCCTCACCCCTTCGACCCCGCAGCCCCGCGACATGGACCCCTTCCGCATGCGTGCCCTTCTCTTCCTGGCCCTCCTGTGTCTCGGCGTCGCGCCGGCCGCGGCGTTCGAGCTGCAGCGCCTCGACGGCGAGCGGACCAACCTGAACGCGCACGTCGGCGACGGGCGCTGGACGCTCGTGATGCTGTGGACCACCGACTGCGTGCCGTGCGAGGCGCAGAAGCCGATGATCGGAGCGTTCCACGACGCGCACGCGGATCACGCCGCGCACGTCGTCGGCATCGCGCTCGACGGACCCGGGGCACTGCCCGAGATCGAGTCGATCGTCGCCCTTCACGCGGCTGCCTATCCGACGCTGGTCGCGTTCGACGACGTGTTCGCCGAGCAGTTCGAGACACTTGTCGGAAAGCCCTTCCGGGCCACGCCGACCTATCTCCTCTACGCCCCGGACGGGCAGTTCGCCGGCGCCCACACCGGACCCGTCGCGCGCGACCGGCTCGAGGCCATCGTCGCGACCCGGTAGGCCGCAGGCCTCGGGTCACCGCGCAGTCCCGTCGTTCGGATCGGCGGTGGCGAACGGGCGCGTCGCCGCCGAAGAGAAGGCCGCGGTGATCGCTACGTCGCGTCGGGTGCGCCGTCTCGGTACCGACGACGCCGCGCTCAACGGATCGGTGGCGCGTACAGCAGGCCACCGTCGCTCCACAGCCCGTTGACGCCGCGCTCGAGACCGATCGGCGTCTCCGGACCGATGTTGCGTGCGTAGATCTCGCCGTAGTTGCCGATCAGGCCGACCACGGTCGCGCACCACGATGCCTCGAGCCCGAGCGCCTCGCCCGCGTCGCCCTCGAGGCCGAGCAGGCGCCTCGCGGCCGGGCTGGTCGTCACCGCGGAACCGGTGGTCGACGCGATGCGTGCGTCGCCGCTCGTGACGCCGAGCTCCTCGGCGTTGATCAGGCAGTTCAGCGTCCAGCGCACGACGTTCTCCCAGGTCGTGTCGTCCGAGCGCACGACCGGTCCGAGCGGCTCCTTCGAGATGGTCTCGGGCAGGACCACGTGGGCCTCGGGCTCGGGCAGGGCGCTGCGCTGGGCGGCGAGCGCGGAGCGATCGCTGGTCACGGCGTCGCAGTCGCCGCGCGCGTAGGCGCCGAACGCGGCCGACTCGTCGTCGAACGGCACCGGGCGGTACCGGAGCTCGCTGATCGTGAAGAAGTCGAGCGCGTTCAGCTCGGAGGTCGTGCCGCGCGCCACGCAGATGCGGGCGTCGTCCAGCTCGAGGGCGCTGCGCGTGCCCGAGCGCCGCGTCACCATGAACCCCTGCCCGTCGTAGAAGCTCGTTCCGGCGAACTCCCCGTGCCGGGCGTTCCGGTCGAGCGTCCAGGTGGTGTTGCGCGACAGCACCTCGAAGGCACCGGCGTTCAGCGCGTCGAAGCGATCGACCGAGGTCGTGACGATCGGCTCGAACGCCTCCTCGTCACCGAGCACCGCGGCGGCGACGGCGCGACACAGGTCGATGTCGAACCCGGAGAATTCGCCCAGGCTGTCGGCCGTGGAGAACCCGGCGAGATCGGCGTTGACACCGCAGCGAACGACGCCGCGGGCGCGCACGTCGTCCAGCGTGTCGGCGGCGACGGGTGCGGTCGGCGCGATCGATGCGCCGAGCGCGACGAGCGCGGCCGACGCGAGACGGGTCCGGCCCGGGCGGTGCGCGACGAGTCGTCTGGACATGTGACTCTCAGCGTTTCTGTCGGTAGTGGACCAGCTCGACGGGCGTCGGCGAGTCGTCGGAGACGTGGCGATAGGTGGCGCGCACGCAGGGTGCGATCCACGACGTGCCCGGCGCCACGCCGAGGCTCGCGAGCTCCTCGCTCACGCGTTCCGCCTGCGCGCGCGCCGCCTCGTTCATGCCGTCCGCGTCGTGACAGGCACGGATCGCGAGCAGGTCGCCGGGCAGGAGTTCGCGGGCCATCAACCGGACGGTGCGCTTGTTGGCCGAACCGAGCCGTTGCGTCGTCGGGTCGCCGAGGATCAGCACGGTGCGGCGGTAGCGATCGAACCGTTCGAGATCCGGCGCACCCGCCTCGGCGTCGCGGGCGCGATCGAGCTTGCGCACCGCGGCCAGCACGTCGTCGAGCGATGACCGCCGTTCGGGTGGGCGCGCGTCGAGCTCGCGCACGTCGATCGTCCGGACCGTGCTGCCGTCGCCGATGCCCGTGTCGTCGCTGACGCCGGAGATGAACGCGATGCCGGCGTCCCCCTGTTCGCGGAACACCTCGTCGGCAAGCGCGATGTCGATGGACGCGTCGGAGCCCGACACCGACATCAGCGACGAGGGGTAGATGTTCTCGCCGCGTCGCCCGTACTCGCGAGACAGCTCCACCGATCCGATCGAGAGCGCGAAGTCGGTGACCTTGCCGGACTCGGTCACCGCGAAGCGCTCGCGGTAACTGACGAAGCGACGGCCCTGGTCGGCGGTCACCAGCTGCAGGCCGTAGCCGGCGTCCTCGAGCACGCGCACCAGCACGTTGCCGAAGGCGCTCGTCGCGGCGTTGATCTGCAGCGTCGTGCCGGCGGGACGAAGCGCCGGTACCTGCACCAGCGCGGCGACGAGATTGGTGGCCACCAGGTCGAGGCGCCGGAGTTCGTCCGGTTCGCTCGACGCGACGATGTCGGCGTCGCCGCCGAGTCGCGGCACGAACATGGAGGTATCGACGCCGCCGTCGCTCACGCAGGCACCGAGCGCGAGCACGCCGACGACGCTCGCGACGACGGCCCTCATGCCGGCGCCCGCCACAGCTCGATCACGACGCCGCGACCGGGGAAGCGCTCGCCGACCGAGACCGGTGCCCAGCATCCCTCGTCGAAGATGCGTTCGCGCGCGATGCCGAGCGCGATCAGCTCCTCGACGACGCGGGCGGCGCGCCCCAGCGCGAGTCCCTCGTTGCCGATCTCCAGCCGGGTGGGTCCGTTGCTGCAGCCGACGAGGCCGAGCAGGTCGTCCTCCGTGACGTCGCGCTCGACGAACTCCACGATCATGCGCCGGTTGGCCGGTCCCAGCACGAGCGAGTCGTCGGCGAACACGACGACGCGACGCTCGACGCGCTCGAGCCCGTCGAGCGTCGAGCCGAAGTTGCTCGTCGCGTCGTAGAACAGGTTGCCGGTCTCCACGCGACTCGCGTTGAGCCCCTGCACGCTCGGTCGAGGTTCGACGCGCCGACCGCCCGGCACGCGCGTCAGGTCGAGGGCGGTGCGCTCGACGATCTCCGGAGTGACCAGCGCGATGATCGGCGCCGGCATGTCGAGCGCGGTCCCGGCGACGTAGTCGACCCGCTGGTGCGCGGCGTCCGCGATGTCCAGGCCGGGATGGTCGAGGGTGTCGGCGGCCAGTTCGGTGCGCACGCCGGTCAGCCGGATCGGACTCGCCGTGGCGAGCGTGCCGTCGCGACCGAGGGTGAAGTCGCGGCGAACCTCGACCGGGCCGAGCGCGACGCGCCAGCGCAAGGTGGAGTCGCCGCCTTTCAGCGGCTCGCGTTCGCTGTCGTGTTCGAGGAAGTGTGCGCCCTGATCGGCCGCGACTCGCTGGATGCCGAAGCCCCTCGCCGCGAGCGCGTCGACCAGTCGCCGGGTCGTCGGGTCGTCGCCGCCACGGCTCACCTGGACGGTGGTCGTCACCGGGTCGAGCGCCTGCGCGAGCACGCCGACCAGCGATTCGACGACGACCGTGTCGGCCTCGTCACCGCCCGCTTCCCTCGCCAGGTGCGCGCAGCCGCCGCCGAGCACGCTCGCCGCGGCGAACGCCACGGCGATCACCCCCCGCCGGCAGGCGCGGACTCCCGCCGGTCGATCCATCCGGCGCCGCGTCTCGCCACCGGGCGATCGAGCGATCGCTGTTGCCCCGTTCATCCGCTGCCACGCTCCCTTCGTCGACGATGACGCGCACGATAGCCGAACGCGGAGGGGGTGGCACCGTCGGGTGAACATCGGGAAAAGTACCGCGCCTCGATGGCGTGCAGCGGTCACCATTCCAGTGTCTTCACTGCCCGACGGATCGCGAGCGAGCGGTTCCGTCCGGCCCACCCCCGTCGACGAGCACCGTGCATGGACCCAGAGACCCTTGTCGCCTTCACGTTCGTCGCCGTGGTCGTGGAGCTGTCGCCCGGGCCGAACTTCTTCCTGCTCGTGCGCACCGTGCCGAACGCGGGGCTGGCGGCGGGCTTCGGCAACATCGGCGGCTTCGCCACGGCGTTCATGCTGCACGGAGCCCTGGCGGTGTTCGGCCTGTCGGCGGCGATCGCCGCTTCGCCGCTCGCGTTCGATGCCGTCAAGCTCGTCGGTGGCGCCTACCTGATGGGAATCGGCACGCAGACGCTGTTCGATCTCTACGGCATCGGCGTGGCGCGCGGCGGAAGACCGCTCGAGAGCCCGGCAGGTGATGTGTCCGTCGCGCCGCCGCGCCATCGGAATCTGCCGCGCTCGGTCGGCGACGGCTTCGTGACGAACCTGTTCAACCCGAAGATCGCGCTGTTCTATCTCGCCGCGTTTCCCGCGTTCGTCGGGGTCGCCGGCGCGCCGCTCGCGGCGTTCTCGCTGGTGCTCGTGCACGTCGCCGTCGCCGTCGCCTGGTTCTCGCTCGTGGCGCTGCTCTGCGCACGGCTGGTCGGATTCTTCTCGAGTCCGTCCTTCTCGCGCGGGCTGACGCTCGCGAGCGGCGTCGTGCTCGTCGCTCTCGGCGCCCTCGTCGTCACGAGCTGAGCGGACGGCAAGGCGGTATTCTTGCCGAAGCGCTTCGGCGGCGGGCTGACGACGCCGCGCATCGGCCCGGGGCGGACCTGGAGTGCCTGCGACTCCGTGCAGGATGCGGTGCCGTCGTGCACCGGGACGGCCATCGCTCGCGCGTTCTTTCGAGCGGCGAGGGGCCGTCACCCGAGCGTTTCCGGTGGCGGGTCGGCCCGGACGCGGTGCGCGGGCGGCTCGACCGGCCTGGCCCGCGTCGAGCGTTGCTCGACGACGCGGGCCGAGGCTTCGGCGAGTACCGCGCGCCAGTCGTTGCCCACGCCTTGCCGCCCGGTCGCCCAGCGCTCGACGAGCCCGAGCAGGTCGATCGTGGCGATGTCTTCCGACGCGAACACATGCCGCCGGTGGTCGACGATCCGCGTCCCGCCGTCGTCGAGCAGGACGACCCGTTCGCGGTCCCCGTCGGCGTCGATCAGCTCGAGCGTGAAGCCGTCCTCGAGCAGAGCCCAGGTGCCCCCGAGTCGCGCCGGATCGGACGCCGTCTCCCGCAGGTGCAGCACGCTCGGCACGCCGGCCCGATCGAATCCCGGCGCGGCCACCATCGCGAACACCGAGCGCGAACGCGAGAACGACCCGTCGACGGCGAGCTCCAGCCGTTCGGTGACGGTCGACGAGGTCGTGCCCAGGGTCTCGGTGCGCGTACGCTCGTGGCGCCCCGACATCTCCTCGGCCGAGGGATCGACCTTCGGGCGGAACAGCGTGCCGGTCAGCCGGGTCCAGACAGCGGTGGCCGCGTCGAGGATCTCGTAGCCGCCGGCATCGTCGACGGCCTCGCGCCACCGTGTCCAGAACGCGTCCGGCTCGGCGTCCTCCGGTGGCGGCGCGAGCTCGAGCGGCGAGCCCTCCAGCCCGAGCCTGGCGCGGCCGTCCTTCAGCAGCAAGGTCGAGACGAGATGCTCGGTCGAGCTCGCGAAGTGAGAGTCGCTCGTGACGACGATTCCCTCGAGCGTCGCGGCCACGAGCGGGAAATCCGTGATCGTCGCGGTCAAGACCGGGTCCGCCGCCGTGGCAGCCGTCGCCCGAACGGCCGGTTCCACGGTGCCGCGAACGAGCGGCAGGCCGCGACTGGCGGTGGCGGGCTGGGGGGGCAGTTGCATCGGCGCTCTCCGTTTCTCGACAGAAAAGCGTGTCCGAACGCGTGCGCGCCGGCCATCGGGGTGAACCCGGACACGTCACGGCGATACGGGTCCACCCCCATTCCCGCGTTCGCGTCGATCGCCTAGCGTTCGCGCAACCGAGCATCGCACCCTGGAATTCGTCGCCATGTCCCTCGCACCGCACAGGCACCTTCGGCCATCGGCCTTCTCGAGCGCCGTGCGCCCGCTCATCACGTCCACCGACGACGGCGGCAGCGACAAGGGGCGTGGCGAGAGCGCCTCGGGCACCAGCCCGGACGAGTTCGTCGCGGCGACCCGCGGCGCGGCACCGCCACGGCCGTGGCTCGCCCCGTCGGGGTCGGGCTCGCGGCCGGGCGGCGGTGATCGTTCGTCTGCGGGGGCGGCCGACGCGGCGCCCGACGAACCGGCGGTGCGCGCTGTCGCGGACGGCGCCGGGAACGCGTCCGGCGGTGCGGCCGAGCCGGCGCTCGAGGCGGTGGTCGGCCAGGTACGGGGCAAGCTCGCCGGTCTCGCCGCCGACCCCGACGCGTTCCACGCGGCGCTGACGGAGTCGTTCGGCGAGCGCCACGACGAGGGCGCCGCCGAGGCCATCCGTCAGCGGACGCTCGCCGGCGACTTCTCGTGGATGCCGAAGATCGAGCTGGTCGACGGGTCGAGCCTCGCCGACACGTCCGGCACGCAGGCGTCGGGTGAGGGGCTGGGTGCCTACAGTGCCGAGACCGATACCGTCTACCTCAGCCGCGCGCTCGTCGCGGATGATCCGGCGAAGGCCGTCTCCGTCCTGACCGAGGAGATCGGGCACGGGCTCGATGCGCGGCTGAACGTCGCCGACTCCGCCGGCGACGAGGGAGAGATCTTCTCGCGCCTGGTCGACGGCGAGAACCTCACCGACGCCGAGTTGCAGACGCTGAAGGCGGAGAACGACACGGGCACCATCGTCGTCGACGGGAAGGAAGTCGCGGTCGAGTACAACTTCTTGAAGAAGGCGGTCAAGGGCTTCGGAAAGCTGGCCAGGAAGGCGGTCGGCGTCGTGACCAAGCCGCTCGAGAAGGCGGTCGACCACGTCACCGATCGCGTCGAGCAGGTCGTGGATTCGTTCAAGAAGGTCTGGAAGACCGTGCTGGAGAGCGAGCTCCTCGGTCAGATCATGGCCGTCGCCCAGTACATCCCCATTCCGATCGTCTCGGGCATAGCGACGATCTACAACACCGTGCGCGCCGGTCACATGGTCTACCGTGGGCTCAGGGACGGCAGCGTCGCGACGGTGCTCGGCGGGGTGGCGGGTCTCGCCGGCGGTGCGGCCAGGCTCGGCCCGGCGTTCGGCGCCTCCGACAAGTTCGTCGGCACCGCGACGCGGATCGCCACCCGTGCCAACCAGGCGAGCAAGCTGTACTCGGCGCGTTCCGACCTGAGCTTCCGCTCGGCCGTCACCATCGGCACGAGCCTGTTCGGCGAGACCAGGGCCGCCCCGTTCCTGCGTGCGGCCGATCGCGGCATCCGGGCGAACGACGCGTTGCAGCGTGGCGACACTCTCGGCGCCCTCGCCTACGGGGCGAACGCGTTCGCGGAGCTGCCGGGCACCCGCCACGATGCGGCGCTCGACAAGGTCGCCACGGTCGCGCTCGACGGGCGCAAGGTCGTCGCGCTCGGTCGCGACGACGACTACGCCGCCGCGATCAGCCTGGTCAACGATCGCTACGGCACCACGCTCGGTCTCGACGCGGAGGGCAGGGCGAAGGTCGACGAGTTCGTCGAGGTGCTCGACGTGGCGCAGACGGCCCGGACGCTCGTCCGCGAAAACGGCGACTACTTCGGTGCGGCGGCGGTGCTGTTCGACGAGGGCGCGGTGCGGTTCGACAGCCCCGTCGTGAGAAGTCGCTTCGCGAGCGGGGCGGCGACGTTCGAGCGGCTGGGCACGATCCGCGACCATCTCGACGCGGGACGCCTGGAAAGCGCGGCGGAAGGGACGTTCGAGCTGCTCGAGAAGCCGCTGGACGCGCGCACTCGCGACGACCTGCTGAACGTGCTCGGACGCATCGACACGTTTACCGGCACCGCCAGGCGGGAGCCAAGAGCGGTGGCCTCCGCCTGAGTCGCGAAACGGCGAACGCGCCGGCGGATCGCGTGCCCGGCGCCCCCGACGCGATCGGGAGCGAGTGGGTCGGCCGTCGGCACCGGGCGCGCGAGCGGGCTTGTCCGCCGCCGATCGGAACGAGACCGACGTGAGCCGGACGGACGGCTACGGAACCCAGACGAAGCCCGGCGTGGCGTCGCCGGCGCTCGGTGTCCCGTCCGGGTCCGTCCGCGGGCGGGCGACGACGATGCGGGCGTCGTCGTTCGACGCCTCCACCGAGGTGGGCAGCGGATACCGGCCGCCGTCGGCACGGATCGCGTAGGTCACGTTGCCGCGGAGGCCCTGCCCGGCGGCGGGCGCGACGGGAACGGTCGTCAGGAGCGGCCGGTAGGAGGGGTTCTGGAAGATCAGCCACTGTCCGTCCGGGGACCAGTGGATGCCGCGCGCATCGAGGTTGTCGGTCTCGTCCCCGGGTGCGAGCGGCTCGTCGATCGAGCCGGTGTCGATGTCGAGCACGATCGGGCGCCGGTTGTTGGAGTCGTCCCCCGCCAGTTTGACCAGCATGGCGACGCGCGAGCCGCTCGGATCGACCACGATGTCCTGAACGCCGCCGACGTAGCGCTCGGGCAGCGTGAGGCTCGAGGCGGGGCTGGCCGAGTAGGGCTCGGTGCGGGCGAACCTGACCGGCCCGTCGAAGACGTCGCCGTCGGTGTCCTGCTCGATGAGGAGGCTGCCGTCGGGCAGCCAGTCGTAGGGGGAGCCGAGCTGGAAGCCGTACTCGGCGCTGGAGACGAGCTCGCCGGCGACGGTGCGGATCTCGAGGAACTCGGTGCGACGGTTCGTGAAGGCGACGAAGCGTCCGTCCCGCGATCGCTTGGCGACGCTCGTGCCGGGGAGCGTGGTCTGCGGGTCGGCGACGGCGAAGACCGACTCGAGCACGGCGCCGGCGCTCCACAGGTTGATGCAGCGGACGCCCTCCTGGGCGGAACAGTTGTACAGGGTCTCGATGAAGCGACCGGGCTCGGAGTGATCGGCGGCGAAGGTCCGGGCCGCGTCCTCGCCGCTCACCGCCTCGATCACGGTGGGCGTGTCGGCGCCGTCGATCGGTGCGTGGCGACCGGTGCGGAGATCGAGCGAGAGCAGGGCGTTGCGGTGGGGAACGTCGCCGACCGTGAGGAGACGGCCGGTGAGCGGTCCGTTGACCGCCTCGCCACGGCTCGGTGACGAGGGAGTGCCGGGGGTACCGGAGGGGCTCGATGTGTTCGGCAACGCCGCCCCGTCGTCGGAGGCGGGAGAGCTGCCACCGCCATCCGTGCAGGCGACCGACGCCGACAGGAGCGCGGCGATGCCGGTCAGGCGAACGGCGCGCGAGGCGAGACTGACGAGCGGTTGGTGCGACATGGCGCTATCCGGGAAGACGTGATCGTCGACGGGACGAGCCTAGCGCACCGGTCGGACTCGGTGGTGTCGATTCCGACCGCACCGGCGCGGCACCGGGAACATCGACTCCCGGACGGCACGGGTGCCGTCGGCGAGGGTCGCTGCCGGTGCGCCCGACCCGGGGCGAGCCATCGACGCGGCGGATCGACAGCCGGCGATCGACCGCCAGGGTTTTCTGCCGGACCGAAATCGCGAACGCCGCCCACGCTGGCGCGTGAGCGGCGTTCGCCGGCCGTCCGGTCGGAGGCCGAACCGTCCGTCACTGCTTGCGAACGATCGAGGACATCGCTTCACCGATCGACTTGAGGCTCGTCGCGGTGATGTTGCTGAAGGTCGTGAACATCTGGATGGAGGCCTGGAACGTCGCCTGAGCCCGGAGGAAGTCGGCACGACCCGCGTCGGTACCCTTGCCCTTCTCCTGGGAAGCCGCGCCGCTCTCGGTGAGGGCCGCCATCTCCTCGTTCGCGTCCAGGGCTTCCTTCAGGAAGAAGTCCTGGATCTTCGCCTGAGCCTTCGCGAGCTGCAGCATCCAGTTGCCGCTACCGCCGACGTCCGAGCCCGCACCCTCGCTGCCACCACCGCCCTCGGCGCCACCGGCCTCGCCAGCCGCCTCGCCACCGGCGGCACCACCGGCCTCGCCGCCGCCGGCAACACCACCCGCACCCGCACCGGCGCCGGCAGTCGGCGCCCTGCCGCCGGTCGCCGCGCCGCCGGTGACCTCGTCTTCCTGGCTGGCCACCTGCTGATCCCGGAGCGCCTGCCGCGCCGAAGCCTGGATGTCGATCTCGCCACCCTGGTCATCGATCCGGCCTTCGTTGGCGGCTTCGGCGGACGGCTCCGCCGGGGTGAGATCGGCCGGGCGGGCCGACTCGCCGCCTTCGTCCGAAACGGCGTTCCGACCCCTGCCGCCATCGAGGCCGTCGTTGCCGGTTCCGCCCTCGATCCGATCCCTGCCACGGCCGCCGTCGACCTGATCGTTGCCGCCGCCGGCGTCGACCCTGTCGTTGCCGCTGCCGGCATCGACGGTGTCGTTGCCCGAGCCGGCGTTGATCGTGTCGTTGCCGCTGTGACCGTGGATCTCGTCGTTGCCGCCGCGGCTGTCGACGGTGTCGTTGCCGTTGCCGGCGTAGATCGTCTCGGCACCGTTGCCACCGGTGATCGTGTCGTTGCCGTTGCCGGCGTAGATCGAGAGCCCGCCACGCCCCTCGCTGTCGCCGCCGACGGTGACGGTGTCGTTGCCGTGGCCGGTGTGGATGGCGAGATCGCGCGTCTCCTCGGCGGTGAACTCGAACTCCTCGCCGTTGACGGTGACGACGCTGGAGCCGTCGGCGTTGTAGTGGACGTTGACGGTGTCCTTGGTGCCGGCGTTGGTGACGAGGACGGCGGAGTCGCCGGAGCGGAACGCGGTGGCGTTCTGGCCTTCCTCGCGGCGCGAGCCGTTGACGGTCAGGTTCTGTGCCCCGTCGAGGCGGGTGAGGAAGTGGGTGTTGAGGGTGGCGTAGTTGACTTGCGCATTCATCGTCGAAGTACTCCGTGGGGTTGGTGGCGGTCGTTCCGGGCTGGCGGAGGGTTGCACCCTGATGCGAGGTGGTCGACCCCTCGTCGTCCACGGAAACGATCAGACCACGACGTGTTCGGGCTGCCTATCGGGGTGAACCCCTATGAACGGTCGCCCTTTTCGGAGGGAGAGGGCGACGCGCTGCGGCCTTCGGGTGTTCCGGCGTCGTCCGTCGACGCGACGGCCGGTACTTTTCCCGTCTCGCGCGGGTGACTCGCGAGCAGGCTCACGCCGCCGGTGGCCACGCCGAGCAGGTACTCGTGCTCGTCGTCGACGACCAGCACCGCGCGCTCGCGCGTGCCGAGCGGCACGGTCTGCACGACGCGCAACCGCCCGCCGCGGCGCTCCTGCCCCGCGCCACGGACTCCCGCCCGACCGATCACGCGGCGCAGCACCGAGAGTGCCGCCCAGGCGATCAGCGCGACCACGACCGTCGCTCCCAACGCGCCGAGCAGAGCGCTCGTGAAACCGGGCAGTTCGGTACCGTTCATGCGTGGCCGCTCAAGAGTGCCGATCGAGCCCGGGCGGGCGCGGGGTTCCAACGACGATCGCGCCTTCCGGGGTGCCGCCCGCGGACCGGGTGTCGACTGCCGTATCGATCTCCTCCGATGCCGCTTCGGTGGGCCGTCGCCCGTCCGGCGCGTCGTGAACCGCCGACACCTCGTCCTCCGGCAGCGGATCCTCCGCCTGGGTGGCCTCGCCCGCGGCCGCCGCTTCCTCCCGCATCGGCCGGTGACCCGGATAGCGTGTCAGGTCCTCGCCGGGCGGCACCCGCGGCGGCGTCTCCGGCTCGGTGTCGAACGCCCGCTCGGCCGGCGTCCGCATCGCCTCGCGGGTCTCCTCCGCCCACAGGATGACGGCGGCGACGACATCGAACAGGCCCTCCGGGACGACGTCGCCCTCCTCGACGTCACGAAGAAGCTGCCAGGCGAGCGCCTCGTTCCTGAGCACCGGCACGTTCGCCTCGTTCGCCGCCTCGCGGATCGCCATCGCCTGCTCGTCGCGTCCCTTCGCCGTGACCTCGGGCACCGGCACGTGGACCGCGTCGAAGCGGATCGCGATGGCCACGTGGGTCGGGTTGACGACGACCACGTTCGCCTCGCGCGCGGCCTGGTTCGGCGCCTCCTGCGCGAACTCCTGATGCATCTGCCTGCGATGCCCGTTGAGCATCGGATCTCCCTCCTGACTCTTGTGCTCGTCGCGGATGTCCTTGATCGACATGCGCTGCTTCTTGGCGAACGAGTGACGCTGCCAGGCGACGTCGAACAGCGTGAGGAGGGCGAACACCGCGAGCGTCCAGCCGGCGAGCCGCGCGAGCAGCGACAACGTCGTCGCGATGGCGTGGGCGACGCTCCGGTCGGGCAGCCAGACGAGACGCTCGAGCGTCGCGGCGACGACCAGCCACATGATCGCGAAGATCACCGCGGTCTTGACGATGCTCTTGAGGACCTCGACGAGGTTGTCCATGGCGAACATCTTCTTCGTGCCCGCGAAGGGATCGAGATGGGAGAGCTTCGGGGTGATCTTCTCCATCGCGAACACGGGACCTGCCTGCAGGAACTCGACGAGCAGGCCGACCATCGCCACCGGCACGAACGTCAGCGCGGCGAGGGCGACGAGCACGTCGAGCGCGGCGCGTCCCTGAAGCCGAGCGATGACATCGAACTCCCCGGCCGGTACGGCGAGCGCGTCGGTGGTCAGCGCCACGAGTCGCTCGGCCCCCCAGCCCGCGGTGCTCCAGAACAGCACGAGCACGACGGCGAGTCCGACCGTGCCGGTCAGGTCCCGGCTCTTGGCGATCTCGCCGCGCTTCCTCGCGTCACGCAACTTCTTGGGCGTGGCCTGCTCGGTCTTCTCGCCGTTGGTCTGGTTCCCTGCCATGCGCCGACGCTATCACGCGGAACCCGTGACGGGCGTGCGGGCGAGGGCGTCCGGAAGGGCGCTCGGGCACGGTGCTTTTACCGGGATCGACGAGCGAGCCGCTGACTAGACTGGCGGCGCGACGAGACTTTCGTCGCAAGCGTCACAGCCACGGAGGCCACGCATGTCAGCTCACCGAACCCGCGCGCTTCCGACCGCGGCGACGCGCGTGCGACGCGCCACCGCACGGAGTGACGCGTGAGCGAGACGATCGAGCGTCCCGGACGGATGGCGGCGTTCGGATCGATGCTGTCGCGTTCGAGCGACATCATGCTCGCGCTGCTCGTCGTGGCGATCATCGCGTTGATGATCCTGCCGCTGCCCACGCTCGTCGTCGACACGCTGGTGGCGCTGAACATCACGATCGGCGTGCTGCTGGTGCTGATGGGCATCTACGTGAGCTCCGCGCTGCAGTTCTCCTCCTTTCCGTCGGTGCTGCTGATATCGACGCTGTTCCGCCTGGCGCTGTCGGTCGCCACGACGCGGATGATCCTCTTGCACGGCGATGCCGGCCACATCATCAACACCTTCGGCAAGCTCGTCGCCGGCGGCAACCTCGTCGTCGGCCTCGTCGTCTTCCTGATCATCACCGTCGTCCAGTTCCTGGTGATCGCCAAGGGGGCCGAGCGCGTCGCCGAGGTCGGCGCACGCTTCACGCTCGACGCGATGCCCGGCAAGCAGCTGTCGATCGACTCGGACCTGCGCTCCGGCCTTCTCGACAAGCACGAGGCGCGTGCCAAGCGGCGCGAGCTGGAGCTCGAGAGCAAGCTGCACGGCTCGATGGACGGGGCGATGAAGTTCGTCAAGGGCGACTCCATCGCCGGAATCGTGATCATTCTCGTCAACCTGCTCGGCGGCCTCGCCATCGGCATCTTCCAGCTCGGCATGCCGGCGGGGCAGGCGATGGAGAAATACTCGGTGCTGACGATCGGCGACGGCCTCGTCGCGCAGATCCCGGCGCTGCTCGCGGCGATGTCGGCCGGTCTCATCGTCACCCGCTCGACCGACAACGACACCGATCGCCACCTCGGCGACTCCATCCAGAAGCAGTTCGCCGCCATCCCGCGGGTGCTGCTCGTCGCCGGCGGCGTCGCGATGATGATGGCGTTCGTGCCGGGCTTCCCGAGCGGCGTGTTCGTCGTCATCTCGGTCGTGCTCGTTCTTCTCGGCGCACTGCTGGTGCCCGCGCTCAGACGATTCATGACGCGTGTCGGACCGGCCTCGTTCGAGCGGGCGCTGGAGGCGAGGAACCGCGGCGAGGAGGTCGCCCCGACCGAGGCGGCGCCGGTCACGCAGTCGGTGCCGCTGCTGATGTGGCTGCCGCGCGCGCTCGCGGGCTCGGAGCGCGACGCGCGGCTTCGCGACGCGGTGACCGCCACCGTCGAGCGTTTCCAGGAGCGCTCGGGCGTGCCGTTGCCGCCGATCCGCTTCCGCTGGCGCGACGACGGCCTGAGCCGTTGGGATCTCGACGTGTTCGACGTGCCGGTCGGCGGCGGCGACTGGTCGATCGAGGGCGGGCACGAGGCGCTGCTCGCCGACGTGGACACGGCGCTCGCGGCCAACGCCACGCAATTCCTCGGGATCCAGGAGAGCGGCAGACTCCTGTCGATGGCGAACGAGGACTACCCCGACATCGTCAAGGAGGCGGTGCGCCTGATCCCGATACAGAACATCGCGGCGATCTTCCGCAACCTCGTCGAGGAAGGTGTGCCGATCCGCAACCTCCGGGCGATCCTCGAGGCCCTGGTACAGGGCGCACCTCACGAGAAGGATCCCCTCGCGCTGACCGACTTCGCCCGGCTGGCGCTCGCCCGCCACACCTGCCACCGGCTCGCCCCGGAAGGGACGCTGCGTGTCGTCGCGCTGTCCGCACCGCTCGAGGAGCAGCTGTCGGCGGCCTTGCGCGGCTCGGGCGGCGTGACCCAGCTCGCGCTCGACCCGGCGACGCTCGCGCGGGTGCGCGACGGCATCGCGGGCGCGGTGGGGCGGCACGACCCGGCGGCGATGCTCGCGAGCCCCGCGCTTCGGCGGCACGTCCGGCAGATGCTCGTCGGCACGCAGCCCGGCACGGCGGTGCTCTCCTACAACGAGCTCCTGCCGGCTCTCCGGCTCGACGTGGTCGAGCAGGTCTCTCTCGCTGAAGCGGTACGACTGGCGGCGGTCCGATGACGATCACACGATTCCGTTCGGCGCGGCCTGTCGCCGCGTCGCTGGTCCTGCTGGCGATGTCCGTCGCGCCTGTCCCGTTCGCGCCGGTGGCGTTGGCCGCGGAGGTGCCCGGGTTCGAGCGGGCGGTGCGCATGACCGCTCGCGAGCAACCGGTCAACCTGTTTCTCGAGGAGCTGTTCGGCCGTGTCGGCGTGCCGGTCACGGTCGAGGAGAGCGTCGTCGGCACCGTCAACGGCGACTTCGACAAGTCCGCCCGCGCGGTGTTCGACGACATCGCGGGCTCCTTCCAGATCGCGCTGTATCACGACGGAGCGGTCGCTCACGTCTACCCCGTCAACGCCACGCGGCGGACGGTGTTGTACCTGCCGGAGGGCATGGGTCCGCGGGTCGTCCGGAGCGTGGAGAAGATGGGGCTCGGCGACGCGCTCAATCGAGTCGAGAGCGACGATCTCGGGGTCGTGGTCGTCGGCGGCGAACGCTTCCGCGAGCAGGTCGAGGAGCTCGCCGATGCGGTGACGCGCCGAAGTGGCACGCGGAAGGCGGTGGCCCGTGTGGTGCCACGTCCGGTCGCCGCCGCCGAGCCGGGGCCCGCGGGCGGTGACGTGTACCGCGTGTTCCGCCTGCGCTACGCCTGGGCCGACGACACGACGCTGGTCGTCGGTGGGCAGGAAGTGCTGGTGCCGGGAGTGGCGAGCCTGCTTCGCGCGCTGGCCGATCCCGAGACGCTGCGCGACGCGCCGGCGCGCACTCGCCGCCAGCTCCGACGCGGGCTCGAGGGCCTTCGCGGACACGGCCTCCGTGCGGTCGGCAGAGCCGACGGGGAGGACGGGGGCGGAGCGGTCGCCGAGTCGGGCGGCCACGCGGGCGGGCGGGCGCCGCTCCCGTCGAACGCACGCATCGTCGCGGACTCCCTGCAGAACGCCGTCATCATCCGCGATCATCCCGAGCGCATGGCCGGCTACGAGAGCCTGATCGAGTCGCTCGATGTCGAGCCGCGCATGATCGAGATCGAGGCGACGATCATCGACCTGGACACCGACCGGGCGCGCGAGCTCGGTGTCAACCTCGGGCTCGCGGGTGCCGACGGCGAGGCGCTGACGAACGGCGGCGTCGCTCCGGGGGTCGGGGTGGACGGCGACGATCGCGCGCGCGAGTCGCGCGGCGGTGTGGTCTCGCTGATCCTGGGTGACGAGACGCGCTTCCTGTCGCGCATCCGCGCGCTCGAGACGCAGGGCGCGGCGCGCGTGGTGTCAAAGCCCCACGTCATCACGCTCGCCAACGTCGAGGCGGTGCTCGACACCACGTCGACGTTCTTCGTGCGGGTCGAGGGCCAGGAAGAGGTCGATCTGTTCGACGTCTCGGTCGGCACGACGCTGCGCGTCACGCCGCACGTGTTCGAGCAGGGCGGACGCGCTCGCATCAAGCTTCTCGTCGCGATCGAGGACGGCGCGACGACCGACAGTCTGGTCGACGGCATTCCCGTCGTCAGGAACTCCTCGATCAATACCCAGGCGCTGATCGACGGTGACCAGAGCCTGCTGATCGGCGGACTGGTCCGCGAGTCGGACGGCGACACGGTGTCGAAGGTACCGTTGCTCGGCGACATCCCGGGTCTCGGTGCCTTGTTCCGTTCGACCGCGAAGAGCACCACTCGGGTCGAGCGACTGTTCCTGATCTCGCCGCGACTGTCGGTGCAGGACCCGGTCGGGCCACGTCATTCCGCACCGATACTGTTCGGCGACGAGGCGGACATCATCGCCTCGGCGCCGGCGCGTACCGGTGGGCTGGACGCCGCGTTCGCCCGTCGCGACGCCTTCGAGCGGCCGCTCGCCGGTCGGCTGTCGGACGGCGGTCGGAACGTCTCGCTGACACCTCGCGGGTTCGAGCCGCCGCCGGCGAACGACGCGCCTTGGCCCGATCCACCGTCCGTGCGCGCGCCCGACGACGCGGCGGCCGACGAGGAGCCGTGGTCGACGGCGCCCTCGCCGCTCGATGTCGGCGGTGGCTGGCAGGCGGTCGAGCGCACCGTGCCGGACGCGGGTGGTGACGACGTCGCCGCGCCCGCCACGGCCGTGCGCGCGATCCGGCGCGGCACCGACCGGGCGATGGGGACGTCGCCGGACGATCGTTCGGGCGCCGTTTCGGGCGACTCCTTCGGTGTCGTCGGAGATGACGGCTGGGAGGACGACTGGGAGGACGACTGGGAGGACGAGAACCGGGACGACGGCGACTGGCAGGGGGTGATCCGATGAACGCGACGCTTCGCCTGCATGTCGTCGGTGGTCGTCAGCGCGGCGCCGGAAGGCCGCTCGCCGCCGGCGCGGCGTTCGTGGTCGGCCGCGCCCTCGACGCCGACGTCGTGCTCCGCGAGCCGGGGCTCGCGGCGCGGGCCCTGCGGCTGCGGGTACACGAGGACGGTACCCGCGTCGCGCTCGAGTGCCTGACCGAGGGTGTGCGAGCCGACGGCGAGACGCTGCTCGTCGGAGACGTCGTGACGCTCCTGCCCGGCGCATCGATCGAGCTCGGGTCGCTCGCGCTCGCGCTCGCCGCCGACGGCGTCGAGCCGCCGGGCGCCGGTGTGCCCGATCCGGCGAACGCGGCCGACGCGCATCGCGCCCCGGACGGTGACCCGGCCCATGTCGAAGCGGGTGCCGGTGCCGCCGGCGACGACGAGCGCGACGCGGAGCGCCACGGCGTCACCGAGACGGACGACGAGGGCGGGGACGCGGCGGACGTCTCCCCGCCCGTCGCCGCGCCGGCGCGGCGTTCCTTCGTGTCGTTCGGCTCGATCGTCGTGCTCGGATGCCTGGCTCTGTCCGGCTGGCTCTGGTATTCGGGCGACGGCGTCGCCGAGGGGCCATCGTTCGGCTCCCGGCTGGAGATGCGTTTCCCGGAGCTCACGCTCGGGCGCGAGGCTGGCGGCGCACCTGTCGTGCGCGGGTTCGTGCCGGCGCGCGCCGACGCGATCGCGCTCGAACGCTGGCTCGCGGCGCAGCCCGAGCGGGTGGCGAGCGCGGTGCTCGTCGACACCGAGCTCGTCGAGCGCGTCGAGGACGTGTTCCGCGTCAACGGTGTGGAGGCCGCGGTGCGCTCGCTCGTGGCCGGCGAGGCCGTCGTCGATGTCCGCACGGCCGACGTCGAGGCGCTCGCCCGGCTCGAGACGCGCGTGACCGAGGACGTTCCGCAACTCGTCGCGCTGACGCTCGAGAACAGCCCGCCGCCGGTGCTCGAGGATGCCGTCCCGGTCGATCCGGGAAAGCGTGTCGAGCTGGTCGTCGCCACCGATCCGGCCTACGTCGTGACGCGCGATCGCTCGCGTTACTTCGTCGGGGCGCTGCTGCCGAGCGGACACCGCATCGCCGGGATCGAGGAGGGCGTCGTGCACCTCGAGAAGGGCGACACCGTCACCGAGCTGAAGTTCTGATCACCCACCCGCAGTACCCATCCAGAGAGGAGAGAGAACGATGAGCGATACAGCACCCATCCAGAACAACCCCGCCGCCGGCGACGCGGCGCGTACCGACGACCGCCGCCGCCGCGAGGTGAGCTGGTTCGAGGCGATGGCCAACGCCTGGGGCCAGGCGCTCGACCGTCAGGCCGATCGTATCGTCGCGCAGTCCGACGCCGTCGCCGACGGCACGGACAACCCCTCGACCGTGAACCTCCTGCAGGCCGAGGCGCAGCGCATGGCCTTCCTGTCGAACGCCTCGCACACGGCGATCACGACCGTCGGCTCGGCGCTCGACACGATGGCGCGCAAGCAGTAGCGCGACCCGATCCCCCCCCCCCTTCGAACCGGAGACAAGAGCATGGACATCACTTCCACGGTCGTCGCCCAGGCGGGCACGGCGGGCGGCCTCGGGGCCGGCCCGGGTGCCGTCGACGGTTCGACGGGGGGCGGCGTCGGTGCGGGCGCCGTCGGTGGTCCCGCGGGACTGCCGTCGGCGACGGCGACCGGAGCGCCCGCCAGCCTGCAGGTCGACGGCGCCTCGCCGGTGGCGCTCGTCGACGCCGGCTACCCGGCCAACCTCTCGGCCGGTGCGTCGAGCTTCGCCGAGAGCCTGGCCCGGGTACGCGCGTCGAGCGAGCCGTCGGCGGTCGGCCGCGCGATGGTCCAGCCGCTCGATCGCATCGACGACGAGGCGCGCGCGCTCGCCGACTACGCCGAGCAGGCGCTCGCGTCCGGCAACGAGCTGACGCCCTCGGAGATCGTCACGCTGACGACCAAGAGTCACGAGTTCATGTTCCACGCGCAGCTGACGACGAACATGGCCAACCGCACCGCGGACGGTCTCCAGCAGCTGCTGCGTCAGCAGGGATAGGGGCCATGTCGATGAACGCTGTCGGCCCGAAGCGCCGCTCCCGTCTGTCGCTCGTTCTCGCGCTCGTGCTGCCCCTCGGGCTGATCGCCTGCGGGGACGAGACGCTGTACTCGGGGCTGACCGAGCGACAGGTGAACACGATGGTCGCGCTGCTGCACAAGGGTGGCGTGCCGGCGAGCAAGTCGCGCGGTAGCGACGGCGCCTACGCGATCGGCACGCCGGCCAAGCATTTCGGGGTGGCCGTCGAGATGTTGCAGGCGAACGGGCTGCCGGCGGATCACTACGATTCGCTCGGCGACGTCTTCGCCAAGGAGGGCCTCGTCTCGTCGCCGCTGGAGGAGCGTGCGCGGCTCAACCACGCGCTCTCCCAGGAGATCGCACGCACGATCTCCAGCATCGACGGCGTCGTGCTCGCCCGCGTCCATCTCGCCGTGCCCGAACACGACGCGCTGGTCGACACGATCCGCCCGGCCTCCGCCTCGGTGTTCGTCAAGCACCGCGGGGATGTCGATCTGAGCGGCAGCATCTCGCGCATCAAGGCGCTCGTCGTCGACGGCATCGAGAACCTGCCGTACGACAACGTCACCGTCGCGCTGTTCGAGGCGCGCGATGCCGGTCTGCCGGTCTCACCCGGTGCGGCCTACGCCGACGACGCGCCGTCGACGGCGATCGCGTCGGTCGTGCCGGGTGACGGGTTCGGCAGCCGCGGGCTGGTGTTCGCGCTGCTCGGCGTCGCGCTGCTGGTCGGCGTGGTGACGTGGCTGCACGGACGTCGTCGCCGGGTCGCGCCGGGGAGCGGCACGTGAACGATCGCGTCGCCGAGGAGACCGCCGTGCCGCCGTCGGTGCGTCGTGCCCGGCGCGCCGTGGCCGCCCGTCATCTGCTCGCGTTGCACGCCGACGGTGCGCTCGAGGACGCCTCGCGCTGGGATTGGGACACGCTCGGCGAGTTGCCGTCGTGGTGCCTGCTCGGCGAGCGCGAGCGGCGCACTCTGCAGTGCGTCGCCGGGCTGGTGTTCCTCGGGCCGGAGCTGCGCCTGATGGTCGACGGCGAGATCCTGCGGGTGATCGGCGAGGAGATCGGCGAGGAGGTTCTCGAGCACGTCCTCGACGATGCCGCGTCGCGCTTCGATGTCGCCGGTGCCGACGCTGTCGACCTGGCCGATGACGGCTCCGGTCGGGGCGCGCTCGGCCCCGCGCCCGATGCCGACGACGCCGACGACGTGACGGGGCGTCTGCTCGGTACCGGGGCGAGCGTGCTGTACGCGACGCTCGGCGAACGACTCGAGCGGGTGCTGCCGCTCGGTGCGCTGCGCGAGGCGGTCGGTCCGTCGCCCGGAACACTCGATCGGGCGACGGCCGAGCGCGTGCTGGCCAACGCCGAGGCCTCGCTGGCGGCGGTCGCCGCGGGGCACGGGCGATGAGCGTCACGACGCTGTTCTCGGACGGCGAGTGCTGGGTGGCGAGTACTCGGCTCGTCTACACCGCCGCGGAGCGTGGCGAGCTGGAGAGCGCCGCCGAGCAGGCGTGGCGTCTGGACGAACTCGTGAGCGGTCGCGAGGCGGCGCTCGAGGAGGCGCGCGAGGCCGGGCGGGTCGCCGGTTTCGAGCGGGGCCGCCGCGAGGCGGCCGAGCGCTCGGCGGTGGAACTCGGGGAGGCGCTCGCCGCGCTGCGTGACGAGGTCGCGGCCGAGCGTCGAGGTCGGCGCGAGGCGGTGGTCGAGCTCGCGCTCGCGCTCGTGCGCCGTCTCGCGGGCGATGTCGTGGAGCCCGAGCGACTCGCCGCGCTCGCCCGGGTGGCGGCGGTCGGTCTCGTCGACGAGTCGCGCCTGCTGCTGCACGTTCACCCGTCGCTCGTCGCCACGCTCGATCCGCATCTCGCCCCGGAGACGGGTGCGCCGGCGCTCGATCGGAACGGGCGGCGCAGCCACCCGTTCGACGCGGTCGTCGGCGACGACACGCTCGCCCCCGACGGGGCATCGATCGAGACCCCGGGAGGACGCATCGCGATCGATCTCGATACTCAGCTCGAGGCGGTGCGCGAGCAACTGCTCGGGCGGGCGGACGTGCTCGAGCTGCTCGAGCGCGACACGGGCGCCGTCGCCGGGAAGGACGCCGCGGGAGACATGGCGTGAACGATGTCCTCGACGAGCGCCTGCGCACGCTGCGCACGGTTCGCCACACCGGACGGATCGTGCGGGCGGTCGGCACCTCGCTGCGCGCGAGCGGCCTGCCGGTGAGGATCGGCGAACGCTGCGAGATCACCGATCGGGCGAGCGGGCGCACGAGCCTCGCGGAGGTCGTCGGACTCGAGCGTGGCGAGGCGATACTGGTGCCGCTCGACGGCCTGCACGGCATCGCGCTCGACGCCGAGGTCGTGCCGTGCCGCGGCGCCGACGGCGTGCGTGTCGGTGACGCCCTGCTCGGACGGGTGCTCGACGGCTACGGCGATCCGATGGACGGGCGTCCGCTCGCCGCCGACGGGCCGGTGGAGCCGAGCAAGGGCGCCGCACCCCACCCGCTCGAGCGGCAACGTATCGAGATGCCGTTCGAGACCGGCGTGCGCGCGATCGACGCGCTGCTGACCGTCGGGGTCGGTCAGCGGGTCGGGCTGTTCGCCCCGGCGGGAGTCGGGAAGTCGAGCCTGCTCGGCATGCTCGCGCGTCGCGCCGAGGCCGACGTCATCGTCGTCGGACTCATCGGCGAGCGTGGACGCGAGGTGCGTGAGTTCCTGGAGGACACGCTCGGCGCCGAGGCGCTCGCGCGCGCCGTGGTCGTGGTCGCGACGTCCGATCGTCCGGCGATGGAGCGCGTCGCGGCCGCCGAGAACGCGACCGCCATCGCCGCGGGGTTTCGCCGGAACGGCCGTCGCGTGCTGCTGCTGATGGACTCCGTCACACGCTACGCACGGGCGCTCCGCGAGGTCGGACTGGCGGTCGGAGAGCCCGCCGTCCGCCAGGGCTTCCCGCCTTCGGTGTTCGCCGAGCTGCCGCGGCTGTTCGAACGCGCCGGGACCGACGCGCACGGTTCGATCACCGCGTTCTACACCGTGCTCGCCGACGACGACGAGAGCGGCGACCCGATCTCCGAGGAGACGCGCTCGATTCTCGACGGGCACATCGTGCTGTCCCGGCGCATCGCCGAGAGCGGCCGCTACCCGGCGATCGACGTCGGTGCGAGCGTCAGCCGCCTGTTCGTCGCGCTCGCCCCCGCGGCGCAACGCGACGCGGCCGAGCGCCTGCGTCGGCTCGTCGCCAGGCACCGCGATGTCGAGTTTCTCGTTCAGGTCGGGGAATACAAGCCCGGTAGCGATACCGAGGCGGACGAGGCGATCCGGCTGATGCCGGCGATCGAGCGCTTCGTCGCGCAGCGATCCGACGAGGCATCGAGCGGCACCGAGAGCGTCGTCGCGCTGCAGCGGCTGCTCGCGCCGGCGGACGATGCGACGGCGGCCGACGACGCGCGGGCAGCGGCGGTCCGGGCCGATGGATGAGCGGTGGATGGCGGCCGCGCTGCCGGGACTCGTGCGGCTCGGGAACATGCGCGAGCGCCGGGCGCTGGCCGTGCTCGCCGAGGCCGAGCGGACGCTCGGCGTGGCGCGCGACGCCTGCGACCGGCAGCGAGCGCGGCTCGAGACGCTCGAGCACGAGCTCGCCGAGGTCGTCGCGCGCGCCGTCGACGGACCCACCCCGACGGTCGAGTCGTTCAGGCAGCTCGACGCGCGACGTGACTGGTTTCACGAGAACATGAGGACGGAGCGACATCACTTGAACGAACGGGAACAGGCGCTCGCCGCGCTGGAACACGACGCCGCCATCGCGCGTCGCGACTGGTTTCGCGCGCGTGAGCGGGGAGCCGCTCTGAGCAGGCGCGGAGCGTCGCTCGCTCGCGATGCCTCACGACGGGCCGAGAACCGTGCCGACCTGGATCGAGCTGCGGTCGTCGCGGACGCGTTCGACGACGGGTGCCGCGGCCCGGCATCGATCGGGAGCACGCGCTCGTGAGCGGGTTCGACTGGCGAGCCGTGCCGGCGCACGTCCGGGCCGAGCCGACGCGATCGCGCGCTCCGGCCGATGTCGTCCCGGCACGTTCGGCGAACGCCTTCGCCGCGGCGCTCGACGGGAAGCGGGGTGAGCATCGCGCGGGCGAACGCGGCGACCCGCGCCCGGCCCGGAACGTCGAGCGTGACGCGCGGCAGGTGGAGCGTGCCGGGCCTCGCGCCGATCAGGAGGACGGGGCTCCCGAGCCGCCGCCCGGCACGTCGCTGCCGCTCGCGGGTGTCTCCGGAGGCCGGGCCGGTCCGGCGGGTTCGTCGCACGGGTCGTCGGACGCGGCGGCCGCGTCCACCTCGACGGATGCGGGCGAGACGCGCGCCACGCCGGCCGCGCTCGCCGTTGCCGAGGACGTGACGGACGCCGATGGCGCGGGCGGGTGGATCGGGAACGATCCGACCGAGCTCCCGCCGAACGTTTCCGTCGGCGATGCCGTGCCGCTGTCGCCGGTCGGATCGCCGCCCCCGCTCGAGCGTTCGAGCGCCGGCGACACGGCCTCGGCCGTCGGGGCGGCCGCGATCGGCAACCTGATGGACGAGCTGCGTGCGCTCGACGCGCCGGCCTCCGGACGCTGGCGTTTCGCCCTGCCCGGTGCCGCGCTGGGCATCGACTCGATCGTGCTGTCCCGCGGCGACGGAGGCCAGTGGAACCTGAGGCTCGGCACCGAGCGGGCGCGGGCGAACGGATCGCGCGCCGGGATCGACGAGCTTCGCGAGGCATTGCGCGCGCGCGGCCACGAGGTCGGCGAGATCGCCTTCGGCAGCGATGCCGACGCGGAAGGCGCGGCGTGAGCGGTCCGACGCCCCCGGCCGTCGATCGACTCGACGTGCACGACTACCTGCGCGCGCGCGACGACCTGTTCAGTCGCTCGCGCACGATATCTGTCAGCGAGATGGCCACGACCCTCGCCCACGAGATCAACCAGCCGGTCGGCGCCGTCGTGAACCTCCTGCGCGCCAGTTGCCGGCGTCTGGCGAACGCCGACGCGGATCCCGCCGACACGCTCGCGCGCATCGCCCCCGCGCTGGAGCAGGCGCTCGAGCAGGCGCTCTACACGAGCAGCGTGGTCGCCCGCATCCGCGACTTCACGCGCACGCGGCGGCCGTCGCGCGAGCCGATCGACGTCGGTGAGCTCGTCTCGCGCTCGCTCGCGCTGCTCGACTGGCTGCTCGAGGTCGAGCGCTGTCGGGTCGAGTGCGCGCTGCCCGACGCCGTGGCCGGTCTCGTCGGCGATGCCACGATGCTCCAGCAGGTGCTCGTCAACCTGGTCCGGAACGCGATCGAGGCGATGCACGGCACGTCGCCCGAGGACCGCGTGCTGCACGTCGGCGCGACGCTCGGGCGCGGGCGGCTGATCCTGTCGGTCGCCGACCGCGGGGAAGGGCTCGACGGGCGGGACCTGTTCGTGCCGTTCGCCTCCAGCAAGCCGGACGGTACCGGCGTGGGCCTGAACATCTGCCGCTCGTTCGTCGAGTTGCACGGCGGACGGCTGTGGCTCGGGCCGAACGAACACGGTGGCTGTACCGCACGTATCGAGCTGCCGCTCGACGACGAGAAGGGAGAGAGCCCATGAACGCACCTCTGGTGGTGGTCGTCGACGACAACGATGCCTTCCGACTGTCGACCGAGTTCCTGATCGAGGAACTCGGCTACCGCACGCGGGCATTCGCCGACGCCGCGCAGGCCATCGACGCGCTCGCCACCGTGCCGCTCGCCGAACCCTGCTGCGCGCTGTTCGACGTGCGCATGCCGACGATGAGCGGTCTCGAGGCACACGACGCGCTGCGCGAGCGCGCGGCGAACTTGCCGGTGATCTACATGACCGGGCACGGTGACGTGCCACTCGCCGTCGCCGCGATGCGCAAGGGCGCGCTGACCTTTCTCGAGAAACCGCTCGATGACGCGCTGCTCGCCGATGCGCTCGGGCTCGCCTTTCGCGTGACGGTGCAGGGACGACGTCGTTCGCCGCGGGCCCAGGAGCGGGCGCTGGGGCTCGCCGATGCGCTCGAGACACTGTCGGCGCGCGAGCGCGAGGTGCTGGCACTGGTCACCGACGAGCTGACCAATCGCGAGATCGCCACCGAGCTCGGTCTCGCGTCGAAGACCGTCGAGCACCATCGCCACCGCATCATCACCAAGCTCGGTGTCAGGAATACCGCAGAGCTGCTCCGGTTGCTGCTGTCCGGGGAGCTGGCGTGAGCGCCTTCGGAAGGCTCGCCGACGCTCCGGCCGAGGGGCGCGAGCGTCGCTGGTTCACCGCCGGCGAGCGACGTCTGGCGATCGACGCACCGGCCCGCGGTCCGTCGACCGCCGTGGCCTCCGGCACGACGTCCGACACCGACGGCGCCGCCACCGTGGCGGCGTTTCACGACGCCGTGCTGCTCGAGGCGCACGCGACGCTGCTCGACTGCCTGGCCGATTGCCTGGACGAGACGCTCGACTGGCGTCCGCTCGATGCGGGTGACGTCGACGACGCGCCGCTCGCGTTGACCCTCGCGAGCGGTGACGCACGCCGTCCCGACGACGATGTCGTGGACGCGGTCGCGGCCGATGAGGGGCCTGCAGGCCCCAGGCTCGCGTTGAGCGGCACACTGCCGGACGTGTGCGAATTGCGGGCACGCCACGCGCCGTGGCGCGGGCGGGTGGCGCTGCACCCGCACCGTCTGTCGACCGAGCTCGTGCTCGATCGCCTGACGCTCGACACCGATGATCTCGCACGCTGCACCGAAGGTTGTGTCGTGCTGCTGCCGGCGAGCTTCGGCGACGGCTGGACCGTTTCCCTGCGCACGGACGAGGCCATCACGGGCGACGAGTCGACCGCGCCGAGCGGGCTTGCGAGGCCGAACGGGCCTTCCGAGCCGAACGAGGCCCCGGGGTCGGACGGGACCTCGGAATCCGACGAGGCGACCGAGGTGCCGCGGCGAGGCCCCGTGCCCTGCGATGTCGTGCTGGAGGAGCGCTTCGTCGTCGCCGCCGACGCGTTCGACAAGGCGCGTGGCGCGAGTCCGTTCGCGTCGATGCCGTCGAACGCGTCGGTCGCGCTCGACGACGCGACGCTCGCCCGCACGAGCCACGCGGCGCACGCCGCCCGGCACGCGCTCGAACGGCGACGTTGTCGTCTGCTGCGGTCAGACGGTGGTGTCGCGCGCGGCGAGCTCGTGCGGCTCGGTTCGGGCTGCGGCGTCGTCGTGGACGGATTCGATCGATGGACCTGAGCAGCTTCTCTCCGGCGTCGGCGCTGCTGACGGTCGTCATCCTGGCGCTCGCGCCGTTCGTGGCGGTCATGGTCACCTCGTTCACCAAGATCGTCGTCGTGCTGAGCCTCCTCAGAAACGCGCTCGGCATCCAGCAGATTCCACCGAACGTCGTGCTGAACGGCTTCGCCCTGATCCTGACGGTCTACGTCATGTTTCCCGTCGGCAACGCCATGTACGCCGAGTTCGAGGGCAACGAGGATCTCGAGATCGACGGCACGGAGGCGCTGCTCGATGCGGCGGCGTCGGTCAAGGAGCCGCTCAGGGACTTCCTGCTGGCGCACTCCGCCGAGCGCGAACGCGAGTTCTTCCTCGGCACGGTGCGACGGCTGGCCGAGCGTACCGGCGACACCGGGCTCGATCCCGAATCGCTCGACACCCGCGATTTCATCGTCGTGATTCCGGCGTTCACCGTCGCCGAGCTGACGGCGGCGTTCCAGATCGGTTTCCTGATCTTCCTGCCGTTCATCGTCATCGACCTCGTCATCTCGAACATCCTGATGGCGATGGGCATGATGATGCTGTCGCCGACGATCGTGTCGCTGCCCTTCAAGCTCCTGCTGTTCGTGCTGATCGACGGCTGGACCCGGCTCGCGCACGGCCTCGTGCTCTCCTACCTGTAGCGGACCGCCGATGAATCCCGAAGTCATGCAGTTGACTCAGCAGGCGCTGTGGATGGTGCTGGTGCTCGCGGGTCCCCCCGTCGTCGTCGCCGCCGTCGTCGGCATCCTGGTCGCGTTCGTGCAGGCGGCGACGCAGCTGCAGGAGCAGACGTTCCAGTACGCGACGAAGTTCTTCGCGATCGTCGTGACGATCTTCGCCACCGCGTCCCTGATGGGTAGCACGCTGTACACGTTCTCGGTACGCGTGTTCCGCGACTTCCCCACGCTCACCGGCATCTGAGCGCGGGTCCCGGCGGTGGAGGAGACGACGCTGTTCGCGTGGCTCGGCGCGAACGTCATGACGATCGCGCTGTCGATGACGCGGGTGGCGACGGTGTTCGTGATCCTGCCTCTGTTCACGCGCGAGGGCATTCCGGCGCTCGTCAGGAACGCGATGTTCCTCGCGCTGACGCTGATCGTCGTGACGGTGCAGCCACCGCCCGAGCTGGCCGCCCTCGGCGTCGCCGAGTGGCTCGCGCTGTTCGCCAAGGAGGCGTTCATCGGGGTCACGATCGGGGTCTTCTTCGGACTCTTCCTGTGGGCGTTCGAGGCGGCCGGCACGATCGTCGACATGCAGATCGGTTCGTCGTTCGCGATGATGTTCGACCCGATCGTCGGCAACGAGGTGACGCTGACGGGGCAGTTCCTGGCGCGCTGGTCGAGCTACCTGTTCATCGCCGCGGGCGGGCTCACGCTGGTGGCGGGCGCGCTGCTCGAGAGCTTCGCGATCTGGCCGCTGGAGCGTCCGGTCGAGGCCTGGCGCGAGGCCACCGTCGCGCTGTTCGAGGGCGAGTTCACGCGCTTCATGAGCCTCGCGGTGCGCATCGCCGCCCCGGTCATGGTGCCGCTGCTCGTCATCGACGCCGGCATGGGACTGGTCAACCGTTACGCCCAGCAGTTCAACGTGTTCTTCCTGTCGAGCTCGTTGAAGTCGATCATGGGCGTGCTGTTGCTGCTGGTGCTGCTGCCGTACTTCGGCACGCTGCTGATCGGCGAGCTGGCAGCCGCGCCGGCGCGCGCCTCCGCGGTGCTCGATCGGCTGCTCGCCCGCTGAGCGGCGCGGGCGCCGGCCATGGTTCCGGCGCCGTCAGCGTGCGTGTCGACCTGTTCCGCGTCGGACCGATCAGCCGAGCGCGTCCGGGCGCACGGCGTCGGCGAGGGTCGTGCCGCGCCCGCCGCCGGCGACCGCGCGGCGGAACGCGGCGCTCGCCTCGAGCGGCGAGGCCCCGTCGAGCCACGCGCGGGCGAGTTCGCCGAGCCCTTCGCGGGTCGCGCCGCCGAGCGAGCCGCCGAGCGGATCCTCGGCGTCGGACAGGAGTTTCCTGGCGTAGAGCTCGGCGGCCGGCCGATGGGCCGCGACCAGTGTCAGCAGACTCGTCACGATCGTGTCGAAGCGCTCGTCCGGCAGGACCGTCAGACTGCTGGGCTGACCGTGCCAGGCGCAGACGTACTCGATCGGTCCGAGCGTGCGCACCTGGCCGAACGGGCTGCTCTGGGGCACCCGCGACGCGCCCCAGGCGGGCAGGCGCCCGGACGGCAGGCGCCCGGACAGCAGGCAGTCGACCAGCGTGCGCGCGACGCGCTCCCGGGCCGGCACGTCGCCGTCGCGCTCGATCGCGTACAGGAGCTGGAGGAAGGCGGGATAGAGCGCGTCGCCGAGATTCGTGCAGACCCGCTCGAGCAGCTGGATCCGGCGCTCGCCGTCGTCGAGCGCGCACAGGGTACCGACGAGCTCGTGCGCCGCACCGTGCCAGTCGGGATGGCTGCCGAGCGCGAAATTCACCGCCGCGCGACTCCGCTCACGGCCCGGCGAGCGGGTGCCCGAGCAGTGCCACCACCCGGGCGGCGGCCTCGTCGACGTCCACGGACCGGGCCGACAGCGGTGCCCCGACGATCGGACCGCCGGCGGCCGGCAACTCGCCGAGCCAGCGCTCGGGCGAGGCGGCGGCCGGACTCGCGGGGGCGGTGACATCGGGCCCGACGGCGGGACCGAGCGCCGCGGGTCGCGACACGCCGGTACCGATCGGATCGATCATCGTGGTTTCTCCTTCATGCGCGCAGGTTAGCGCCCGGCGGCCCGTTCGGGAATAGGGGTGAACCCGCGACCGGCGCGGCCGATCCCGGTAATTGCTGACGATCGCGGCGGTGGCGATGCCGTGAGCGGACGGGGGGGCGACGTCCAGTATCGGATCGGCCGGCGACTCCTGCCGGTGGCGACCGGAAGGTGTGGTGAGGATGAGCTGGAGCACGCGGGGGAACGGCAGGATCCTGTGCGCGGCGCGAGCGGCGGTGCTGATACCGCTGCTGATGCCGGCACTGTTGCTCGGTGGCTGCGGATCGTGGGGGGGCGGCGAGAGATCGGCGAGTGCCGATCCGGTAGCGGAGGAGCGGCTCGTCGCGCGCGACTTCGCCAACGCGCTGCGCCAGCTCGACGGCTACGCGCCCGGCGAGACGATCGTGCGCCTCGAGCGGCGCGACGACGGCGATTCCTTCGCCGCCGCGCTTGCCGCCGAGCTGCAGGCAGGCGGCTACGAGGTCCGCGTCGCGTCGGAGGAGGGTGCGAACCGCCTTCGCTACCGTCGCCGTCGCGCCGAGGGCGACGCCGGTGCGAACCGCGACGTCTACGAGATCGCCATCGGTGCGGTGCGGATGCGCCGCGAGTACGACGTCCGCGACGGCGGTGACGTGTTCCCGTCGAGCCCGCTGTACGTGCGCGGCGCCGACGCCTCGGCGGTGCGCCTGGACGAGTCGATATTCGAAGGGGCATCATCGGTGCGCAGAGCGCGGGGGGCGGCGGGCGGAGATGCGCCGGACGTTCCCGGAGCGGGCGCCGACAGGCCGGACGGCGGCGCACCGCTGATCGGTGCGCGTGCCGACGGCGTCGCGCCGCGGGCGGCACCGCGGCGCGCGGTGGTCACACCGGTGCCCCGCGGCCTGTCGCGAGGTGCTGGTGACGCGGCGCGACTGCCCGGCGAGCTGCTCGCCGACGCACGCGACGATACCGGCCGCACGGCGGCCGTTCCCGGTGGCACGGATGCGTCGATCGCCGCGTTGACCGGCGGCGACGTCAACATGTTCGAGCTCGGAACGTCGAACTTCGATGCCGTCTTCACCGCCTACGAGGACGTCGCCGAGGCGGTGCTGGTGTTCGCCGACGATTCGCTGAACCTCGGCCGACGCAACAAGCGCGCGGTCGAGGCGATGGTCGAGCGCTTCGATCCCGAGCAGGACGTGTTCTCGGTGGTCGGTTGCTCGCTCGGGCCGACGCGCGTCGAGGGCGGCAACGCGGCGCTCGCGCTCGGACGCGCGGGACGCGTGCGGGAGGCGCTGCTGTTCGCCGGCGTCGACCAGGAACGCATACTCGACGAGGGTTGCTGGGCGGGCGAGAGCGGTGACCAGCAGCTGCCGACGCGCGGCGTCGTCGTCACGCTCAAGCGCGCGCGCGGCTGATGCTCAGTGCATCGGGGGCGCGTACAGCAGGCCGCCCTCGGTCCAAGGCGCGTCGAGACCACGCTCGAGCGCGAGCGGCGTGTCGGGGCCGAGGTGGCGCGCGTGCAGCTCCCCGTGGTTGCCGACCCGGCTGACGGCGCTCGCGCACCAGTCGCGCCGCAGGCCCAGCGCGGCGCCGGTGCGCCCCTCGAGCCCGAGCAGGGTGCGCACCGCCAGCGTGTCGTCCCCGGCTCGCTCGGCGGCGTTCTCGGCACCGATGCCGAGTTCCTCGGCGTCGATCAGGCAATGCCGCGTCCAGCGCACGACATCCGCCCAGCGCGCGTCGTCGGCGCGCACGAGGGCGCCGCGCGGGCGCTTGGCGATCGTCTCGGCGAGCAGCACGTGCCGCTCGGGCCGCTCCAGGCGCGCGCGCCGCGCGGCGAGCGCGGTGCGATCGGCCCCGAGGGCGCCGCAGCTTCCGTCGAGGTAGTCGTCGAACGCCGCCACCGGGTCGCCGGCGAGCCGGAGGCGGATGTCCAGGCCGGTGGTGGCGAAGAAGTCGCGGAGCGCACGCTCCGCGACACCGCCACCGACCACGCAGACGCTGTCGCCGTCGAGCTCGAGGGCGCTGCGCGTGCCGCGCGCACGGGCGGCGAGAAAGGTCTGACCGTCGTGCAGCAGCGGACCGATCCAGACGGCCGGCACCGTGCCGCCCCACGGCACGTGCGCCGTCGCCCCGCTCAGGAGATCGACGCGTCCGGTATCGAGGGCGTCGCGGCGCGCGGCCGGCCGCTCCGCGGCGACGATCTCGATCGCGTTCTCGTCGCCGAGCACGGCGGCGGCGACGGCACGGCAGAAGTCGATGTCGAAGCCGTGCCAGGTGCCCAGGCTGTCGGACTCGGCGAACCCGGTCAGGTCGGGCGTTACGCCGCAGCGCACGCTGCCGCGCTCGACGACGGCGTCGAGGGTGTCGGCGATGACCGGATCGATCGCGGCGAGGAGACCGACGATCGCGCCCGCGACGAACCCGCCGGCGAGCCGTCCGCCGGTACCGCGCCGCCGTCGTCGTCGGCGGCGTTCAGCCATCGTTCGTCCGTGCCTCGCCGCCGGCGCGGTAGTGGACGAGCTCGACCGGCGCCGGCGCATGGCCTGCCGCCCGTCGGTAGCCGGCCGGTACGCACGGGGCGATGTGCACGTCCGTCGGTGGCATGCCGTGGGCGAGGAGCTCGTCGCGGACCCGGATGGCGCGCGCGCGCGATGGCGTGTCGCGGCCGTCGCGGTCGTGGCAGGCACGGATCAGGAACGAGTCGCCGTCGAGGTAGCGCTCGAGCAGGGACGCGACGGCAAGCTTGTTGCCGAACCCGAGACGCGTGGCGTCGGCGCCGTGGAAGAGCAGGACGGTGCGTCCGGCGCGACGTCGACCCGGAGGCACCCCGGCGCCGGCCGCGACGCTGGTGTCGTGAGCCCGCTCGCGCGCCCGGGCGAACACGCCGCTCGCACCGGTCCGCTCGGCCGGGCTCACGCCGTCGTCCGGACCGACGTCGACGCTGTAGACCCGCCCCTCCTCCGGGTTACCGGCGAGCTCGACGCCCGAGAGGTAGCTTGAGCGCGCGCCACCCTGCTCGAGGAACGGCCGCTCGTCGGGGAGCGCGTCGGGCAGGGTCTCGAGGCCGTCGATCGAGATCGGCGACGAGGGCAGGACCCGGCCGTCCTCGGTCGTGTAGGCGCGCGCCAGGGTGACCCGCCCGACGCTCAGCGCGAAGTCGTCGATCTCGCCGATGTCGGTGCGGGCGAAGCGCTGGCTGTAGCCGACGTGGTTGCGCCCCTGGTCGGCGGTGACGCGCTGCAGCCCGTAGCCGGCGTCCTCGAGCGCGCGCACGACGAGCGTGCCGAAGGCGGTCTTGGCCCGCTTGACCTGCAATGTCGTGCCGGCCGGTGCGAGCTCTGGCAACTGCGCGAGAGTGCCGACGAGATCGACGGCGACCAGCCGCAGGCGCTCGCGCTCGTTCGAGGAGATCGCGGCGAGCGCGTCGCGATCTCCCCCGACGAGCGGTTCGTCGCGCGCCTGCGCGCGCTCGTCGGGTCCGCTCGTGCAGGCGCCCAGCGACGCCGCGAGGAGCAGCGCGAGCAGCGCCGTCGGCCGGGCCGCCATCATCGCGTGGCGACCGCGCCGCGATGCGGCGCCACGAACTCGATGTCGAGGTGGGAGGGATCGTCGATCCGCAACCGCTCGTGCATCAGCGACGCGTGCGGCAAGATGGCCGGCGCGCCGTAGACACGCAGTGCGCCGGCGGTGCTCACTCGCCCGTCGCGGTCGACAAGGTAGGCGCGCCGCACGGCGAACGATCCGACGGACAGGCGCGCGACGACGCGCGACCCGGTCGGCTCGCGCGTCGTCGCGCGCGTGTGGATCAGGAGGTTCGGCCCCTGATCGACGGCGACGCGCTGGACCCCGAAACCGCGCTCCACGAGCCGACGGGCGACCGCCCGGGTCACCCTGTCCTCGCCCCGGCGGGGAATCTGTACCGTGGTCGTGCGCGGCTCGAAGCTCTGCTCCAGCACCGCGGCGAGGTCGGCCGTCACCACGTCGTCGAATTCGCTCGGCAACGCCGGGAGCGTGGCCACGGAGCCGCCCCACGCACCGCCGCCGGCGCTGCTCGCGCAACCGCCGAGCAGACCGGTCCCGGTCAGGACCGCCAGCGCGATCAGCGCGAGCGGGGCAGGGCGCGCGGTGGCGGCGGGGCGGGTGCGATCGGAGTTGTCCACGAACGGAAGATAGCGAATTCTCGGCTCGCGCACGCGGTGATATTGCCGGCGGGTCTCGTGCACCTGACAGCAATCCGTGACGGATTCGTGCCGTCTCGCGGTACACGTTTGGTAACATCCTCTGACGACACCCGTCTCCTCCCGCCCTGTCGGACCTCGCGATGGAATCCGCTGCGCAGCACCGCACGCTTCGCCCTGGCGAGATGCTGAACTGGTACCGCATCGAGCGCATCCTCGGTCGCGGCGGTTTCGGCGTGGTGTATTGCGCGCGCGACACCAATCTCGATCACGATGTCGCGATCAAGGAGTACGTGCCCGGCGAGATCGCGCGGCGCGAGAGCGACAGCTGCGTCCTGCCGCTGACGGAAGATCTCGGCGACGCCTACCACCACGGGCTCGAGCGCTTCATCGAGGAGGCGCGCAACCTCGTGCGCTTCGGTCATCCGAACATCGTGCAGGTGATGTCGGTCTTCGAGGAGAACAACACGGCCTACATGGTCATGGTGTTCGAGCGGGGGGTGGATCTGCGCGAGCACTTCGCGAGCGTTCCCGGAGCGCGCTCGGAGTCGTCGCTGAAGGGACTGCTGCAACCGATCGCCGAAGGTCTCGCCATGGTGCACCGCCACGGTTTCGTTCATCGCGACATCAAGCCCTCGAACATCCTCGTGCGCGAGAACGGTTCTCCGGTCCTGCTCGATTTCGGGTCGGCCCGGAGCGCCGGAACGAGCGACGCCACGCAGAACCTGACCGCACTGGTCTCGGCCGGCTACGCGCCGCTGGAACAATACAACGCGGGCGACGGCAAGGACGGGCAGCAGGGGCCGTGGACCGACATCTACGCGCTCGGTGGCGTGCTGTACCACGCCGTGTCGGGCAGTGATCCGGTCGACAGCACCCGACGAGCCTCGGCCGCGCTCTACGGCGGGCGCGATCCTCTCCTGCCGGCCACGCTGGTCGGCAAGGGGAACTACGACGACGCGTTTCTCCGGGCGATCGACTGGGCGCTGTCGTTCCGCATCGCCGATCGTCCGCAGACCCTGTCCGACTGGCTGCCGGCACTGCTCTCCGGCACGCGCCCGGCCAGCGCCATGCCCTTGCCACCGCTGGGCGGTGCCCCGGCCGACGCGCCGACGGTAGTGGCAGACCGGAGCTGGTCGGACGGCGCCGTGCCGAGCGATGCTCACACCGATCGAGCGTCGTCGACGAGCGGCACGTCCGCCGGTTCGGCGGCCGCATCACCGCTCCCCGCGACGGCCGCCGGTGCTCCGCCCGGAACGGTGTCGGACGGCACGGCGGTCACGGCTCCGTCCGTGCCGGGCGGGCGTCGCGTCCTGCGTGCCGTGGCCACCGTCACGGCGCTCGGCACCGTGGCCGGTGCGGTGTGGTTCATGTCGGGCGATCCGCGCGTCACTGGCCTGATCGGCGACTGGCGCGAGTCGTCCGTCACGCGCGATGTCGATGCGGGTGTCGTGTCCGTCAGCGCGCCACCCGGAGCGGCTCCGGGCGAGGGGACGGGGGCGGCCGAGGTGGAAGGGCGGTCGGGCGAGCAGGAGCGGGAGCGGCTCGCCGAGGAGGCGGAAGCGTCTCGGCGGGCCGAGGTCGAACGGGCGCGCGAACAGGAGTCGGCCAGGGTGGCCGAGGAAGCACGGCAGGCCGAGGCGGCGGAACGGGCGCGTGAGGTCGAGGCCGAACGCGTGGCCGAGGCGGAGAAGGCGCGCGAGGCGGAAGCGGCGAGACTCGCCGAACAGGCGCGGCTGGCCGAGCTGGCCGAGGCGGAGAAGGCGCGCGAGGCGGAAGCGGCGAGACTCGCCGAACAGGCGCGGCTGGCCGAGCTGGCCGAGGCGGAGAAGGCGCGCGAGGCGGAAGCGGCGAGACTCGCCGAACAGGCGCGGCTGGCCGAGCTGGCCGAGGCGGAGAAGGCGCGCGAGGCGGAAGCGGCGAGACTCGCCGAACAGGCGCGGCTGGCCGAGGCGGAGAAGGCGCGCGAGGCGGAAGCGGCGAGGCGGGCCGAACAGGCACGGCTGGCCGAAGCGGAGCAGCGCGCGCGAGAGGCCGAGCAGGCGCGTCTGGCGGAGGAGGCGGAGGCCGAGGAACAGGCCAGGGAGCAGGCCAGGGAGCAGGCCAGGGAGCAGGCGCGAGCGATCGAGGAGGCGCGGCTGGCCGAACAGGCGAGGGCCGCGGAACGGGCGCGTGCGGCCGAGGAGGATCGGCTGGCCGAGCAGCGCCGCGCGCGCGCGGCGAAGGCGCGGCGGCTGGATGAGCGCATCGAGGCGGCGGAGGCGGCGCTCGATGCCGGTCGGCTCGGGGCTGCCGACGAGGCACTGTCCGAGGCTCGGCGACTGGACGTGGACGATCCGCGGATCGCCGGGCTCGAGGCGCGGCGCGAGGAGGCGGTGCGCATCGCGCGCCGCCCGATCAGCGACGACGAGATCCGCGGTGTCATGAAGCGCTTCGAAGCGCTCCGTGCGGCGATCGCCGATCGCGATGCCGACGCGATGGACGCGCTCACCGAAGCCTCGCCGCAGAACGGGCTTTTCCGTCGGCTGATGAGCGACTTCGCCGAGCTGGACGTCAAGCTCGGCGACACTCGCGTGATGAACGCCGACAAGGCGGTCGCCGCCACGCTCACCATCCGGACGATGGTGCGTGACAACGGCGACCGGACGGAACCGTCCGACGCTTACCGGGAACGCGAGATCGTCTCGGTGCGTCGAGGCGAGGACTGGTCGTCGATCGACTGGTGACCCGGGCGGGCGCCCGCCGTCGTCGACGGCCTGCGTCGCGACGGGTCCGGGAAGGCGAGTCGGCCGGCCCGTCCTGCTGCCCTCTCCCTCTCGCCCCTGCCCTGACTCCCGGATCGTCTCCGGACGGATCGTCCCCGGACGATCGCCGCGCTTGTACTGCCGGTCGTGTCTCAGGGCGTGCCGGGCGTGAACTCGATGAGCAGCACGATGTCGGTCAGCGCCGGACCGGTGGCGATGTCCGGCGCGTTCTCGTCGAGCAACGCGTAGCAGTAGAGTCCCGGCTCGGGGATGCGCGCGGCGACGCGCGCGGGGATGCCGTCGGAGGTGTCGCCGGGATTGGCGAGCACGGAGATGTTCGCCGAGTTGTCGAAGCCGACGGCGCCCGCCCGGCGATCGTAGAAGATCGCGTTGGTGTTGGTCGGCAGACCGCTGCGATGCTCGATCAGGATATCGCCGCCGGTCTCGAGGAAGAACGTCGCGTAGTAGATGTGCCGCTCGGTCTCGAACTGGAGCGCCCGCGTTTCCGAGAACGGCGCGCCGCCGAAGCGGAACAGGTCGCGCGGGGCACTCGCCTCGTCGGCGGGTTCGCCCGGCAGTCTCGTCATGCGGCAGTCGTCCTGGTCCGACGCGCGCGGCGCGACCGGGACCGACGAGTCGCTCACCAGCGGATCGGTTCCCTCGTCGATCTCGGTGAAGTTGTCCCGCCCGTCCCCGTCCTCGTCGAAAGCCCGGGTCCGGTAGCCCTCGACCCGGATCGTTCGGCGGGTGTTCGCCAGGCTCACCGTGCTCGACGTCTCGGCGATCGGGATCGGCGACGCGCGTCCGCTGGCGGCGTAGGACCACAGCACGTCCAGCGGGTATTCGCCATCGTCCAGCAGCCGGAATCTCGCGGTGTAGGTATCCCCGGAGCGTGTGACGATGACCGCCGTTCCTCCCTCGTCCACCGGGCCACCGACGGTCATGGTCACCGAGAGGAGCTCGGTGTCGATCGCGCGCGAGCTGGCCACGAACGGCGGCACGGCCAGCTCGCCACCACCTGCCGGAGCCGGCTCGTCGATTCCGCAGCCGCTCGACAGCGCCGCGACCAGCAGCGGACCTAGCGGAAGGAGGGATGTGCGGTTTCGTCGTGATCGCGAGGCGGATGCCGCCGTGCCGGACAGCCTCGTGATCGACGCCCCGGCCAGGTCCGGACTCGCGAAATATTCCCTCGTGGCCATCCCGTCGATCCCTTGGTTTCTCGAACGGCGTTACTCTACCCTTGTCGTGACGACGGCGGTACACGCCGCGGTAATACTTGACGGAGACGGCTCGATGAGCGAGATGACGGCGGCGAGACCTCGACGACACACGGCCTGGCACCCGGCCGGGCTCGCGCGCACCGCCGCGTACGCCGCCGCCGTCTGGCTCGCCGTCGCGGGTTCCGTGCTGCACGCCCAGACCGAGATCGACATCGAGCCGCCGCTCGTCGAGCACGAGCCGCTGGAAAGCGGCGAGGCGGGCACGGTGCAGGAATTCACGGCCACGGTGGTCGACGATCGCGAGCTCGACGAGGTGCTGCTGTTCCACCGTTTCGCCGGCGAGGACGCCTTTGACGAGACGCCGATGCGGCGCGTCGCCTCGTCCTCGGTGTTCACCGCCTCGGTCGAGACCGAGGCGGACGACCCGCGTGCGATCGAGTACTACATCCAGGCGCGCGACCAGGCCGGCAACCGCGTCATCAAGGGCTACGCGTTCAGCCCGCTCGTGCGCCGCATGAGCGACGAGGACGGCACGAGCGCCGCGGGCGGCAGTCCGGGCGCCGAGCCCGAGATCGAGAAGTCCGGTGGCGGCAGGCGCTGGCTCTACATCGGGCTCGGCGTGCTCGCCGCGGGTGCGATCGCCGCCGCCGCCACCACCGCCGAAGACGGCGAGACGGGCGACGCGAACACCTTCACCGTGACGCTCGATCCGCCGCGCTGATCGCGGGGTCGGCATCTATCGTGTCCGCGCCGTCGCCGCGCGACCCGCGCGGCGTCGCGAGGGTCACGCTTCGTGATCGGCATCACAATTCAGGAGCATCGGCGCCGCTCGGGCGCACGTGCGGCGCCATCGGACACCCACAGCCGGGACGATCCGGGCCACAATCGCGCCCCTGAGCGACCTGTAATTCTCGCGTCGACGAACGGTCGCTACCGTTCGCGGCGTCCACGACCCCCTCGAACCGGACTCCAAGGAACCCCTTCGAATGATCAGACCCGTACTCGCACTCGCCGTCGCGACCGCCCTGGCAACCACGCTCGCCGCCTGCTCGAGCGGCGGTGGCGATGAGGGCGAATCGTCTCAGGCTCCGGCTCCATCTCCGATGACGCCGCCGGCCGGCAACGGTGGGGAAGACGGCGACAACCCGACCGGGGGCGGTGACAACGGGGATCAGCCCGCCACGCCCGCACCCCCGAGCAGCCCGCCGGCGACCAGCGGCAGCGGCCGGCCGGACGGCACCACGAAGGCCGGGACCTACCTCGGTTCGTTCGGTTTCGGGGACAACGGCATCTTCGTCATCGATGCCGACAACGACGTCTCCGGACTGGCGCTGACCGACGGCGGTGCCGCGCAGTCGATCTTCGGCAACGTCGGTGGCGGCGACACCTTCACCGGCACGCTGCGAGTGCAGACCCATGACCCCAGCGTTCCCCCGACGGCCGGCACGTTCGGCCCGGGGCGCGACCCGATCGAGTCGACCGGCGAGTACAACCTGAACTTCGTGCCCGGTCAGACCATCGACGGCGGGAACGAGGCGAGTCTGACCGTCGCGGCTCCCGGACAGATCATGCCGGCGACCCTCGAGAGCGTCGCGGGTTCCTGGCAGGGGGAGTACCACTTCGCCGACTGCGCCACGAGCGCTGGCGGTTGCCGACTGGTCTTCGATGTCACGTTCGACGGCACGACTGTCACCGGCAGCTCGAGCGTCGACGACAACGCCGGCACGCAGTCTCGCCTGAGCCCGATCAGCGGCGTCGTCTCCGAGTACGGTGACGTTCTCCTGCTCAGCTTCGACTGGACGGACTTCGACGTGGTCAGGCGCTACGACGGCGCCGTCTTCTTCTCTCCCGGAAACACCGGGGAGCTCGTGTTCCTCGCCGAGACGCTCGCCGTCCCGACCGGCAACCCGACGCTCGCGTCACTCATGTCCCGCGCGGCGCCGTGACGATGCGTCCGCTCCCCGCGGTGCTGGTCGCGACCCTGCTCGGTGCCTGCAGCGGCGAGCCGGCCGTGCGCGTCGACAACGGTACGGCCGCCGGTGGCGGCGACGATGTCGTCGCGGGGGGCGGCGATGCGCCGGACTCCGGTGCGGGCGAGGGTGGCACGCCGGACGCTCCCGATCGCGAGCCGGGCGTGCCTGGCGAGGATGTCGCCGCGCTCCCGCCCGGCTCGCGTGCGGGTGCCTATGCGGGACGCATTGATGGCGGCTCGGGCGTGTTCGTGCTCGATCGCGACGAGCGCCTGATCGGACTGGCGACGCGCCCGGACGGCTCGGGCATGTCCTGGTTCGCCGACTTCGGCGCCGGTACCGCGAGCGGTCCGGCGCTGCGTTTCGAGCACGCGGCGGCGGATGCGGCTTCCGGTGGTGCGGAAGCCGGGGCGGCGGACACGTCGTCGCCGCTCGGCACGTCGGCGGGCGAGGGTCCCGAGCTCGGTCTCGTCGACGGCGAACGGATCGCCGTCGTCAGCGGCGACACCGTGGTCGAGCTCGACGCCGCCGGTCGAGGCGGGCTGGCCCCGGTCACGCGCGCCTCGCTCGCGGGCGCCTGGCGCGGCGAGCATCGCGATTGCGATTCGCTCGGCGAGCATTGCAGTCGCTTCGTCATGACGCTCGACATCGCCGACAACGTCCTTGCCGGATCGAGCGGCGTGTTGACGGCCGACGGCACCGATCTCTTCGTCGTGCCGATGAGCGGGACGCTGGTGCCGCTGGGCGACTTCGCCGAGGTGGTGTTCGAGTGGAACACCTACGACTACGCGGGTGTCGTGCATTTCGTGCCTGGCGAGAGCGACCGCATCGTGCTCATCGGCTACACCGATCGCGAACTCGCCGACTACCCGGTGGTGGCCGCCGTGCTGACGCGCACGCCCGACGTCTGAGCGTCGCGTCGGGGAGGTCGATCGGCGCTCCCCCGCGGGCACCGCTGTCGCGACGACAAGGCCGTCGCGCCGCGTCCGGTTCCGGCGCCCCGCCCCTCTCAGGCGTCGTCGAGCGGCAGCGTCTCGACGAGCACCGCCCACTGGGCACCGTGCATGTCCCGATCGTCCGCCGCACCTTGCACGACCGGGCGCGGCAGACTGAACTTGAGCACGGCCAGGGCGGGCAGTTCGAAACGATCGACACGCGTCTCGTCCAGACCGAACGCCGCGGCGACGCGTGCGGTCGAAAGACTCGTCGCGACGGTCTCGTAGGCGCGCTCCCCCGTGCAGAACAGGTCGATCGTCAATCGGAACGGACCGGCGTTCTTGCTCCGCACGCGAACGACATGGTCGACAACCCGGCTCACGTTCCGATCTCGTGGACGGCGAGGCGGAAGGCATCCATCGGCGCGGCCAGCGTCAGCACGTGCTCGAGACAGAAGACGTGACGGAGCCCGCGCGGCGTGGCCACCGGCGAGTACGGGAAGGCGAACGTCGGCAGCGGCTCGTCGTCCGTGAGCGGGCAGTGCAGCAGGAGCGGATCGGCGAGACGCGCGATCTCGTCGGCCAGCGCCGCGCTCCCCGCGCGGATCAGGCACAGGACACCGATCTCGTGCGGGCCGGATGTCGCCGTCTCCAGGTCACCGAGAGTCGCGTCCAGGCCGATGCCGCGCAGCTCGACCGACCACGCGTCGGTCGCGATGCCGAGGCGCGCGGCGACCGTGTCGGCGAGTCGGGTCCGCACGCGTTTCATCCACTCGTGCGCGTGGCGAACGTAGCGGGCGTCACGAAGGAGCACCAGCAACGTCGTCTCGAAACCGTCCGGTCGCGCGCCCTCGAGCTTGACCGTGTAGCGCTCGTCGGCGATCCAGCGCGAGCCGACGACGCGTACGGCGCCGCTGCCGCCGCCGCCGTCCGCGCCCTCCGTACCGGACCGCCGCGCGCCTGCGCTCGCGTCGTCGTCCGTGCCGTCGCTCGGGTCGGCTCTCGCGCCGTTCGCGGCGACTGCCGCGTACTGCGCATCGCGCACGTCGAGTCGCCCGCCCGGCTCGTGCAGCACGAACGGGTCGGCGTTCTCGTAGAGCATGTGGGCGGCGACCGTGCGCGGCGTGCAGCGCGCGTCCGGAGCGGTCGGCCGAACGGTGAACCCGCGATCGTCGATATCCACCACGACCACGCCGCTGGTCGGTCGGTCGGAGCAGAGCGCGCCGCATTCGGTGATCTTCGCCGCGTGCCAAGCGGCGCCCGCATGGCGTCCGTCGGCGAGGGGGCGGGCGGCGATCAGTGCCGTGTCGGTGGTGCGCCCGGCGATGACGATGTCGGCATCGGTGGCGAGCGCGGCGTCGATCTGTTCGGCGCCGGCGAGCGCGACGATGTTCGTGCAGGCCTCGAGCGTCGCGAGCTCGAGCGGCGCCGCGCCGGGGAGGGGAGTCACGTCGCCCGCGGCGAGCGCCTTCGCGAGCGTCGCCCGCGACTGGCTCGATTCGAGCGTCGCGACGACGAGCGTCTGGCCGAGCTCGGCAGCGAGCTCGCGGGTGAGTTCGAGCAGGCGCCCCACCTGCGAATCGGTACCGCAGGTGCCGGCCGAACCGATCACCAGCGGCACGCCGAGCCGCGCCCGCGCGATCATCAGCGTGCGCCATTCGCCGCGAACGACCGCGTCGGCGTATTTCGACGTGCCGGTGCCGAGGAAGTGCGGTCCGCTGTCGGTCGATCCGCCGTCGATGGCGATGATGTCCGGGTCGAGCGCGAGCGCGCGTTCGAGCGCGTCCTCCCCGAACCCGAGACCGAGCACGCCCGACGGGACGAGCACGCGGGTGAACGGGCGCGCCCCCGACCCGTTCCGCGCCGCCGCACCGCGCACGGCCGTCTCGCCCGCACGGGCGCCGGAGCCTCCGCCGGTACCCACGCCCGTACCCACGCCGGTACCCACGCCCGTACCCACATCCAGGCCGACGTCCGTGCCGGCACTCATGAACGCCTGTCACCGCCGGCCGGAGTGTCGCTCGCGCTGCCCTCGCCGAGCGGCTCGTCCACGATCGCGACCGGCTTCTCGATGATCCGCGACAGGAACACCGGCGCGATGAACCCGACCACGGCGGCGATCCAGAACCCGATCGCGATCTTCGAGGAGAACAGGTAGGTCCAGTCGCCGTCCGACAGCGTCATCGCGCGGCGCAGACCGTCCTCCATCGCGTTGCCGAGGAGGATGCCGAGGATGATCGGCACCGTCGGCACCGAGAGCTTCCTGAGGAACCAGCCGAGGAGGCCGAACAGGATCATCAGGACGAGATCGAAGTAGCTGCCCGACAGCGAGTAGATGCCGACGAAGGAGACCATCGTGACGCCGGGCAGGAGAATCCAGGGCGGCACGCTGAGCACCTTGACGAACACGCGCACCATCGGCACGTTCAGCACCAGCAGCACGACGTTGGCGATGAGCAGGGCGGCGATGAGACCCCAGACGACGTCGGGGCGCTCGGTGAACAGGAGCGGCCCCGGCGTGATGTTCAGTGTCATCAGGAGCGCGAGCAGCACCGCCGTCGTGCCGGAACCGGGTACCCCGAGCGTCAGCATCGGCACGAGCGCGCCGCCGGCCGCCGCGTTGTTGCCCGCCTCGGGGGCGGCGATGCCGCGGGGGTCGCCCTTGCCGAAGCCGGAACTGTCGCGCACCCAGGCCTTCTCGCCCATGTAGGCGAGGAAGCTCCCCAGGGACGCCCCGGCGCCGGGCAGGATGCCGGCGACGAACCCGACCAGGCTCGAGCGCAGCATCGTGCCGCTCGTCCTCGCGATGTCCTTGAACGGTATCGTGATCCTGTCGAGCTTGACGCCGATCGCCGAGTTCTTGCCGTGGCTCTCGATGAACACGAACACCTCGGACACGGCGAACAGCCCGACGATCGCGACGAGGAAGTCGACACCGTCGTAGAGGTGGAGGTTGCCGCCGGTCAGGCGCGGGTTGCCGCTGGAGTTGTCGAGCCCGATCATCGCGATCGCCAGACCGATGCAGGAGGCGAGTGCGGCCTTCCTCTGGTTGTTCGACGAGATGCCGCCGAGCGTCGAGAACGCGAGCAGGTACAGCGCGAAGTACTCGGCCGGGCCGAACAGGTAAGCCACCTTGGCGAGCAGTGGTGCGAGCAGCATCAGCCCGACCGTCGCGAGAGTCGCGCCGACGAAGGAGGCGACGCCCGAGAGCACCAGCGCGTCGCTCGCGCGCCCGGCCTTGGCCATCGGGTAGCCGTCGAGCGTCGTCATCAGCGCCGGTTCGTCGCCGGGGATGTTCAGGAGGATCGAGGAGATGCGCCCACCGTACATCGCCCCGTAGTAGACGCTGGTCATCAGGATCAGCGCCTCGGTCGCGTCGAGTCCGAAGCTGAACGCCAGCGGGATCAGGATCGCGACACCGTTGGACGGGCCGAGACCGGGCAACGCGCCGACCATCGTGCCGATGATGCAGCCGGCGATCGCGAGCGCGAGGGTGGTCGGGGTCAGCGCGACGGCGAAGCCGCCGGCGAGGAGCGAGAGGGTTTCCACGAGGCGCCCTCAGCTCAGCCAGCCGCGCGGCACGGGCGCGAGACTCAGCCCGAGCACGAACCGGAACAGCAGGAACAGCCCGCCGGAGAGCCCGAGCCCGGTGGCGACGGCCGGCAGGACGCGCGGGCTGATCTGCCAGCTCAGGATGCCGGCGGCCAGCGCCGTCGGGATCAGGAATCCGAGCGGCTTGAGCGAGTACGCGTAGGCCACCAGCACGCCGAGGGCGACCGCGAGCGACAACCAGGTGCGTGCGGGCGGCCACTCCGGTTCGGCATCCGGCTTGATCACGATCAAGAGGGCGCAGAGCCCGGCGATCGAGCCGACGAGGATCGGAAAGGTCTTCGGACCGACCGGGTCCATCATGAAGCCGGTGCGGATCTGCAGCGCGCTCCAGACATAGGCGGCACTCGCGATCAGCACGACGAGGCCGAACAGGCGATCACTCATGGGAGGACGTTCCGGTCGGAGGGAGGCGCGGAGGTGCGGGGTCGGGCAAGGCGCGGCGGCCGGGCGGGGTGAGGGTGCCGGGGCACGCGCGGCGCGAGACACGGGATGTCCCGCCGGGGAAGGCGCAGCCGGGGACTCGGGCGGCGGACTCGCGCGCCCGGCTGCGGGACGCTACTGGATGACGCCGATCTCCTTCGAGAGCGCGTTGATCTCGCTGATGACGCCGTCGACGTAGCCCTGGAAGTCGTCGCCGACCTTGGTGAACGGCGCGAGACCGTTGGCCGTCATCTGCTCGGCCCACTCGTCGGAGGCGGCGACCTCGGCGAGACCGTCGGACCATTTCCGATAGGCCTCGTCCGAGATGTCCTTCGGGACGTAGAGCCCGCGCCAGTTGACCGCGACGACGTCGATGCCCTGCTCCTTGGCGGTCGGGATATCGCCGAACTCGCCCGGCAGGCGCTCCTCGGTGAACGCGGCGAGCACGCGCACGTCACCGGACTTCAGGAAGCCGATGACCTCGGAGATGTCGCCCGTCATCGCCTGCACGAAGCCGCCGATCGTCTGCGTGATCGCGTCCGCGCCGCCGTCGACGCCGATGTACTTCACCTTGGTGATGTCGTCGAAGCCCGCGCGCTGCAGTGCCATGAGCACCTTCAGGTGATCGAAGCCGCCGACCGCCGAGCCACCGGCGAAGGCCACCGAGGAGGGATCGTCCTTGATCGCGTCGAGGAGGTCGGTCAGCGACTCGTGCGGGGAATCCTTGGCGACCACGATGACGCCCGGATCGGCACCGATGGCGCCGAGGAAACGCACCTGATCGGCCGTCATGCCACCGAAGGCGTTCTGGGCGAGGCGGGTGGCCGTCGCCGAGGAGGCCGCGACGAACAGCTCCTCGTCGTCGGCCCGTTCGTTGACGACGTGGGTGTAGGCGAGACCGCCGCCGCCGCCGGCCATGTTGGTGACCTGCACCGGCTCCTCGGTCACGCCGATGTCGTACATGATCTTGCCGATCGAGCGGCAGGTGAAGTCCCAGCCGCCGCCGGGGTTGGCCGGAGCGATGCACTCGGCGGCCGAGGCCGCCGGGGTGCCGAGAACGAGACCCGCGCCGAGCGCGAGCGCGGCGGGCAAGGGGGCGAGCAGGGCTTTCATCATCGAGACTCCGTTTTGGTGATGTGTGTAGCGGTCACGGGCATCGTGCCCGCCGTTCACGGGCACAGTCTAGGTCATCCTGACCGCTCGTGGCACGCATCGCCCCCCGTGCCGCGCGCGGCAGTGGGCGCTTGCCGGGCGATTGCCGACCGAGCACCGCGTCGCGTTTCCCGACTCCGCCGCGGGGCGGCGGGCGATGGCCAGGGACTCGGTGCGGCCGCCGATCGATCGGGCCGCGTGCGACGAGAATCGAGAGGGTCGATGGCCGAAGGACGTTGCAAGCGCCGCGGGCTTGTTCGACCATGCTTCTCGTCGATGGTCGTTCGGGAGACTCCGCGATGCCGCGAAAGCGCCTGGTGGTGGAATGGGGTCGAGGGACGGACCTGCAGGGAAGGGACTACACGAAGGCGGCCGTCAGGGCGCTGTCGGACGCGCTCCGGCGGAACTCGCTGACCGTGGCGCCCGCGCTCGGCTACCCGCGCGAGTCGATGGAGGTGGAGATCACCATCGGTGTGGCGCGGCCCGAGGAGGTCGATCGCGAGGCGGTGGCCGCGACGATCCCGTACGGACGCGCGACTGTGGACGTCGTGCGGGGCGGGCTCGACGTGCCGGCCGACGAGGGCGACGGCATGACCGTCATCGCCAACGCCTCGGCGGTGGTGTGGCTAGAGCTCGACGACGGGTCGGGCGGGTCGGCCGATGGAGCGACGAACGGGCAGGCGCGAGCGCCGGCGAGAGGGCCGGCGAAAGGCAGGGCCGGCGAACGGGAAGGAGAAGGACGCGCAGACGCGAGCGGCCCCGGCGGTGCGCCCGCCGGCGCGCGACGCATCATCCTCGAGAGCGGCAGCGGCGCGGATCTTCGCGGCGAGGACGTCACCAGGGCGGCGCGTCGTGCGGTGCGCGACGCGCTGCACCACAGCTCGCTCGCGCTGTTCGGCTCGCTCGGCATCGATCCGGCGACGATGCGGGTGGAGATCCGCATCGGCGTGCAACGTCCGGACGACGTCGATCTCGATGCCGTCGCCGGGGAGGTGCCCCACGGTGATGTCGCGGTCGACGCCCGGATCGGCGGGCTCGACATCGTCGACGCCGAGCGCGGCACCCGCATCGTCGTCGCGACGGCCGCGGTCATCGCGCGTCTGCCGCTGCCGGATGGTCGGTACGTGCTTCCACGCTGAGCTCGGGGCTCGCCGCGCGGAAGGTCAGCCCCGGGACCTGGCCACCGGGGTCCGGCCACCGGGGTCCGGCCACCGGGGTCCGGCCACCGGGGTCCGGACCCCGAACTCTCCCGGTTCAGGCGGACGCGCCCGACCCCGACATCACCGTGCAGATCCGGTCGGCCAGCCTGTCGAGCCCGTCGCCGGGCAGTCCCGCGACGTTGATTCGTCCGTCCCCGACGATGTAGACACCGTGCTCGGTGCGCAGCCGTTCGATCTCCCCCGTCGACAACGGCAGGCGGCTGAACATGCCCTTCTGGGTCGCGATGTAGTCGAACCGCTCGGAGTCGGAGCGCTTCCCGAGCGCCTCGGCGAACGCTTCGCGAAGGCCGACCATGCGCACCCGCATGGCCTCGAGCTCCTCGCGCCACGCACCGTTCAGGTCGGCGTCGCTCAGCACCCGCTCGGTCGCCGCCGCCCCGTGATCGGGCGGCATCGAGTAGTTGGCGCGCACGACGCCGGCGAGCTTGCCGTGCGCGCGGGTCGTCTCGGTCTCGTCGCGACCGACGACGAGCGCGGCTCCGACCCGCTCCCTGTAGACGCCGAAGTTCTTCGAGCAGCTCGCCGCGACGACGAGCTCGTCCATCTCGGCGGCAATCATGCGGACGGCAGCCGCGTCCTCCTCGAGCCCGTCCCCGAAGCCCTGGTAGGCCAGATCCACCATGGGGAACAGCGAGCGCGCCTTGAGGACCTCGACGACCCGTCGCCATTCGTCGGCGGAGAGATCCGCACCGGTGGGGTTGTGGCAGCAGCCGTGCAGCACGACGACGTCGCCCTCCGGGGCGCTTCCGAGCGCGCCGAGCATGGCCTCGATGTCGACCCGGCCGGTGGCGGCGTCGTAGTACGGGTAGGTGCGGATCCCGAACCCGGCCGCGCCGAGCAGCGGCACGTGGTTGGGCCAGCTCGGATCCGACACCCAGATGCGCGCGTCCGGACGCGCCTCGCGCAACAGCTCGGCGAGGATGCGGAGCGCCCCGCTGCCGCCGACCGACTGCACCGCGCGCACGCGTCGCGTGTCGGCGTCCGCACCGAACACCTGCGCGATCATCGCGGCACAGAACGGCGCGCTGCCGGCGGGCCCGACGTAGGCCTTGGTCGTCTGGGTCTCGTGCACCCGGGCCTCGGCGCGCTTGATGGCAGCCATGACCGGTGTCGCCCCGTCGGCGTCCTTGTAGATGCCGACGCCGAGGTCGAGCTTGTCGGCACGCTCGTCGGCGCGGAAGGTTGCCATGAGGCCGAGGATGGCGTCGACCTTGGGCTCTGCGAGGGCTTCGAACATTGTGATCACCTGGAGGTGTCTGGAAACGGTGTGCGCCGACGATCTACCTTCGCGAAGACGAAGCGAGATCCTTGCGCTTGACCGGTCGACGGGTTAGCAGGACCCAGAACACGCCTACTGCCAGCAGAACGCTCGCGGGTATCGCTAGTACTAGGAAAAAGTAGGGCCCGCTGGCGTACAGGCCTTCGAGCTCGACGCGGCTGGAGCGGCCGATCAGCTCGAGGTAGGCGACGAGGCTCGAGGAAACGGCCACCAGCTCGAGCAGGGCGATAAGTCCGAGAATGATGTTGCGGCGACGCTCCATCCGGGCCACGAGAACGGTCAGACGACCGCGTTCGCGCTCGAGACGATGGCGAAGCGCCTTCTGCAGAGTAACGCTCGCTTGTCGAAGACGCCAGTAGACGAAGAGGTGGTCGTGCACGCCGCGTTGCCACGGCTTGAACTGCTGGCGTACGTTCTCGAACTCGATCTCGGCCATCTCCGCGTCGAACGCGTAGTTCTCGAAGCTCGCGATCTCCCGCTCCATCTCGGCGATCGAGAGGCGCTTGGCGCGAGTGGCGGAGCCGCCCACGAGCTGCTCCAGCTGGAAGGTCGTCACGGCGTACGTACCATCGACGCTGACAATGCCAGGTAGCAGAAACATCGCGAGGGGCACGCTGCGAGCCACGAATGTGGAATGACCCCAGCCGGCGAAGGCGTAAAGAATGTCCAGCTCACGAACCTTCAGCGCTTCACTGGCATCGTCGGTCGCTCCGTCCTCGAGCCGGTGGACAGACTTGTAGTCCAGCTTCGCCGCCGCGTCTTCGTCGAGAAATGTCACGAGATACGTGGAACCCTTCCGGAATCGAAAGTCGGGCCTGAAGCCGAACAACGCCTCGGTAGTCTCGCTCAGAGTGTCATCCGGACGCGGGCCGGAGACGCCGGTTGGCGGCGTGTGAAAAAGCCGGTTCAGGAAGGCACGGAGTTTCTGTGGCTCAAAACGCTCGATGACATCCGCGCTCTGCACCTCGATCAGGCTGAGAATCAGGCAGGCACCACTTTCCGATACATGCGCGTAGCTGGCGATCCGGCAGTACGCGGTGTGGAACTGCGCCTGCAGCTCACACGTATGGTGATCGGAGAGCTCGGGCAGTTCTCGCAGTACCGCCGCCGCCGCCCGAGTGTGCGTGAACGCGGATAGGAACGCGTCTCGTGCATTGTCGCAGTCCAGAGCGGCAGGATGAACGAAATTCGGTCGACTCGCGCTGCGCACGATCGGCTCTCCGAAAGCGTCAGCCGGAACCGGTTCTCCACTCGCGATCCTCGCCCAGCCCACGCGTACCGCGTGCCAGGTAGCGAGATCGAACTTCGGCTTCGAGACGGCGCAGTACACGAGCTGAGGCGGCGAGGTCATGGGTTTCCAGCCCGAAATCGTCCCCGCAAGATCGCATGTGTCGGTTCGCTTTCGCCAGAGTCGCGGCGGAGATCGATTCGCGTGACATCCCGGGCGCCCAGTCGGTCCAGCACTGCAGCGTATTGATCGGGCGTTCTGGAGTACCTGTGAGCAATGGCGCCGCGAAACGCCTCGTCCACTTGATGAGAGCGAAGGAGATCCTCAAGCGATTTGCTCGGTGTCGGCTCGTCGCCGCCGGAGTGCCACCCGCGGTCATCGACTTGGTCGATCGGATCGAGAAATGCGAAATCGGACCCTTCGCCGCATCGTGCGAGTGTACGGAGCAGGTATGAGCAAGAGACGTCATCGAGGTTGCAAAGCAGTCGCGAAGCGCAGTACGTGTCAGCGGCGAACGCCGCTAGACAAAGCCGGTCCACGTCACCCTTGCGCCGTGCGTCCCACAGCTCGAAGCGAGCGCCCGGACAATCGCTTTCGCGAGAGGCCTGTAGTAGCTCGGCGTTCGCGTCCAGCCCGACGTAGTTCTCGGCAGACAGTCCGCGTTCGATCAGCATGGGCAGGAGCGAGCCGTCGCCGCAACCGAGATCGATCAGACGTCCCTCATTCAACGGCAGGGAATCCAGCGAGGCAGTCAACGCGACGAGCGGGTCTCGCGCGCTGCGCTCGTCGACTCGCCAGCTTCGCCAAGCTCGGGCATACCGTACGGTGGTCGTCATCGCTCGCAGGTGTCGCTCTGCCGGGATCGTCCCGCACACGATAGCAGGAGGGCGAACGGCGGGTCGTTTCGGCGGGCAGTCGTGCGGTGCCGGATTGCACTCGCCCGCCTCCGTGAAACGCTTGACGACACCACCGGTAACTTCTCAAAAACCCGGGGCAGAGGCTCGCTCGCGCACCAGCTGTGACAGCGGAGGAATCGATGACTCCGGCACGCACAATCGGTCGTGCAGAAAGTCCCAGAACGAGATGCCCAGCTTTCGAC
>Ga0209303_1000067_pt1 | contig 132028 bp, 124 predicted proteins | sample SidtaG_3_FD_187449 | JGI IMG/M metagenome (GOLD analysis project Ga0209303, IMG submission 187449) | Marine algal microbial communities from Sidmouth, United Kingdom - Sidmouth_Asex1 metaG (SPAdes) (version 2) | ecosystem: Host-associated > Algae > Red algae > Unclassified | place: Sidmouth...
GGGGGACATCCTGGCACTGTTGCCGATCGATACGTTCGTGGACGATCCGCTGTTGGCGATGGCGGTGCCGGGAGACGATCCCCCGGTGCCGAGCGTGCACGCCGAGATGGTGGAGGTGCTGAAGGGGGTACCGGGGGCCCCCTGGTCGCTCGGCACGCTGGATCGGTTCGCGTTCTACGAGCGCGCGAGGCGCTCGGCGGTGATCGTGCGCACGATGGAGCGACGGCCCTACGGAAACATCATCGTGAAGACCGGCGTGATCGCGCCGGATGGGGAGTTGATGACGCCGGAGAGGGCAGCGGCGGAGGGGTGATCTCAGGGCGGCGCCATCACGCACAACAGCTCGAACATCACCGACGCTGCCAACCAGGCCGTGCCTCCCGATGCATCGAACGGCGGCGACACCTCCACCACGTCCGCGCCGACGATCCGCACCCCCTCCAACCCCCGCACCACCTGCAGCGCTTGGAACGAGTTCGGTCCGCCCACCTCCGGTGTCCCGGTGCCCGGTGCGAACGTCGGATCCACGAAGTCGATGTCGTAGCTGACGTAGGTCGGCTGCGTGCCGACGGTGGCACGCGCCTCCTGCATGACCTGCTCGACGCCGAGCGCGAAGAACTCCTCGATCGAAATCACCCGAATGCCGTTCGCGGCCGCGAAGTCGCGGTCCTCGCGATCGTAGGTCGTCCCCCGGATGCCGATCTGCACCACGCGCTTCGGATCGAGCAGGCCCTCCTCCACCGCCCGGCGGAACGGGGTGCCATGGGTGTATTGCTGCCCGCCGAAATAGTCCCTGAACAGATCGGTATGGCTGTCGAAGTGGATCATGCCCAGCGGCTCGTCGGCGGCCAGGGCACGCAGGATAGGCAGCGAGCACAGGTGATCGCCGCCGGCGGTCAGCGGCCGGATGCCGTGCCTCTTGGCGCGGGCCACGAAATCCTGCAGTCGCCCAAGACCGTCGGCGATGTCCACCGGGTTGGGCGGCACGTCTCCCAGGTCCGCGCAGTTCATGCGCTCGAACGGGCGCACGCCGGTGGCGCCGTGCTCGGCGCGGATCATCGTGGACAGGTCGCGAAGCTGACGCGGCCCATGACGGGCACCGGGCCGGTTGGTGGTACCGCTGTCCCACGGTGCACCGATCAGCCCGACGTCCACGCTGGCGATGCGCGGATCGTCCAGCGAGACGTGCGGCAGGCGCATGAAGGTCGGGATGCCGGCAAAGCGCGGCAGCTCCATGCCGGACACCGGCGTGAAGTCGATCGGTTGCATGGCGCTGTCCTCGATGCCGCTCACGGAGACGATGTGGGGATGATGTCGGGATGACGCTGGTTGGCCGATCAGCGCGCCTTGCCGATCCGGCCGATCAGGTTCAACAGGATCTGGGCGGCCAGGATCGAGGTCACCCCCGCCGGGTCATGATCGGGTGACACCTCGACCAGATCCACGCCGACGATGCGCCCGCGCTTGGCCAGCCCCGCCAGCAGCTCCAGCACCTCGTAGTACAGGAAGCCGCCGTGACTCGGTGTGCCGGTGCCGGGTGCGATCGACGGGTCGAAGCCATCGATGTCGATGCTGAGGTAGTAGTCCACGCCGGCCGGCACGCGCGAAAGCGTGGCCTCGATGCCCAGCTGTCGCACCTGGCGCACCGACAGGATGTCCGAGCCCATGGCGCGCGCCGCCTCGTAGCCTTCCTTGGCGGTGGAGGAGACGTTGCGGATGCCGTACTGGCTGAGGCCGGTGACATGCCCCCGCTCGGCCGCGCGCCGCATCGGGTTGCCGTGCCCATGACGCACGCCGTGCCGTTCGTCCACGAAGTCCAGGTGCGCATCGATCTGCACCAGGTGCACCGGGCCATGATCCTCGAAGGCGGCCACGCAGGGGATGTCGATCGAGTGATCGCCCCCGATGACCACCGGCAGCGCACCCGCCGCCAGGATGCGCCGCACCGCCGCTTCGATGTTGGCGTGGCTCTGCACCGTGTCGGTGTGGATGATGTCGGCATCGCCCAGGTCGACGATGCGCATATCGTCCAGGTAGGTGGTGTCGTCCTCGTGGTCGTAGGCACCGGCGTGGCCGAACGAGAACAGCGTGGAGGCCTCGCGCACCCCACGCGGCCCGAAGCGGGCGCCGGCGCGCCATTGGGTGCCGGCATCGAACGGGGCGCCCAGGATCGCCACGTCCGCATCGATCGGCTGGCCGTCCGGCACGTACGGGCTCTTGGCGAACGTGCAGATGCCGACGAACGGCAGATCGAGTCGGCCGTTGTCGTAGCCGTGGGCCATGCGGGTCTCCTGGTAGGGTCAGATCAGGTCGGCTCGGGCCGGGCCAGCCCGAGTCAGCCTAGATCGGATAGGGAAGCCGTTCGATGCGCGGCGAACCGCCCTTCACGTGGGCGGCGATCGTCTCCAGCGGCGCGAACCAGACATCGTCGCGGGCGACGATGGTCTCCAGCCAGCGCTCGAAGGCGCGCCAGCGCGCCAGTCGCCCGGTCAGGAACGGGTGCAGCACCGGCATCCAGAAGCCGCCCGCCTCGTACGCCGCCTCGAACTCCTCGACGAAGTTGCGGATGCCCTCGCTGGGCGATCGCACCGGCATCAGGTAGCCGATCTGCTCGAAGTGCGCGAACGGCGGCCAGTCGTCGTTGCCCCAGTGCGGCGGCATCTCCATCAATTCGCCGGCATCGGTGCGCATCAGGTACGGCACGTCGTCGGCCATCAGCGAGCTGTCGTACAGGAAGTTGCGCTCGATCAGCCGATCCAGCATCGCCTGGCTGGTGCTGTACACCGGGGCCCGATAGCCGCGCGGCAGGCGGCCGGTCATCTCCACGTGCACCTGACAGGCGCGCTCGAACAGCTCGGCCTCGACGGCATCGTCGTGCAGGGCCGGATCCTCGTGCCGCCAGGAGTGATGACCGATCTCGTGACCGGCGGCCAGGATCGCCTCCACCGTCTGCGGGTAGCGACGCATGCACCAGGCCGGCATGAAGAAGGTCTGCGTCAGGCCCAGCCTTCGATAGGTCGAAAGGATGCGCGGCACGCCCACGGTCGGGCCGTAGCGACCCATCGTCACCGCGGCCAGCCGGTCGTGCCCGTCGTCGGGGCAGGCGTTGCGGATCAGGCTGTCGGCATCGATGTCGAAGGTGATCGCGCAGGCGCAGCGTGCGCCGTCGGGCCAGGTGATCATGAGCAGCTCCTGTGGGTGGGTAACGCTTGGGTGCGGCTCATCGCATCGCCGCCCCGCCGTCCGCCCCGTAGCACTGCCCGGTCACGAAGCTGGCCGCGGACGATGCCAGGAACGCCACCACCGCGGCGATCTCCTCGGGCCGCCCGATGCGGCCCATCGGGTTGGCGGTCTCCAGCGCTCGCTCCTGGTCGTCCATGCCGGCAAGGTCCAGCAGCGCGGTGTCGACCGGCCCGGGCGCGACCGCGTTCACGCGGATCGACGGGGCCAGCTCGCGCGCCCAGGATCGGGTGGCCGTCAGCAGGGCACCCTTGGTGGCCGCATAGGCCGAAGCCTGCTGGCGTCCGAGATAGGCCAGCTCCGACACCACGTTGACCAGGCAACTGCCGTCAGGCATGCGCGGCAGCACCGCCTGGCTGACCACGAACGGGCCGCGCAGGTTGACCGCGATCTGCCGGTCCAGGTCGTCCAGGTCAAGCGTGCGCAGCGCGCCGGGCCGCAGGATGCCGGCGTTGTTGACCAGCACGTCGATGCGCTCGGGGCACCGGGCGACGGCGGCGGCCACCGCGTCGGCATCCGACACATCGACCTGCTGCGCCTCCGGATCATCGATCGCCTCGGTATCGAACAGGATCACCCGCAACCCGTCGGCGCGCAGCGCCGCCACGATCGCCGCGCCGATGCCGGTCGCGCCTCCCGTCACCAGGGCGGTGCGCGCGCCGCTCAAAACGGTGCCTCCCCGCGGTCCACGCCCAGCGTCTGCCCGGTCACGTTGGCCGACAGGTCCGAGGCCAGGAACAGGTAGCTGCCGACGATGTCGGCAGGCTCCATCAGGCCGCCGGCCAGCGCCTGGCCCGCGGACACGCCGGCGATGATGTCTGCGGGCACGCGGCCCTGGCGCTCGGCCAGTGCATCGGCCGAGCGCAGCGCCGCCACGGTGCGCACCCAGCCGGGCGCGACGGCGTTGACACGGATGCCGCGCGGACCCAGCTCGCGCGCCCAGGTCTTGGTCAGGCCCACCACCGCGTGCTTGGACGCCACGTAGGCGCCGAACAAGGGCTCGGCGACGCGCCCCCACACCGAGGCGGTGTTGACGATGCGCGCACCGGACGCCATCGCCGGCAACGCGTGCGCCGTGACGATGGAGGTGCCGACGATGTTGATGTCGACGATGCGCCGGAAGATCGCAAGGGTTGCCGCATCGGTATCCTCGATCGGTGTCAGTCGTTCCAGCCCTGCATTGTTCACCAACACATCCAGGGAGGCGAACGAGGACAGCACGCCCTGCACCGCGGCCGCATCGGTCACATCGGCCCGGTGGGCGATCGCCCCCAGCCGTTCGGCGGTGGCGTGCACCGCCTCGTCCTCGGCCAGCACGTGCACCTGCGCGCCCGCCTGGACGAAGCCTGCCGCGATCGCCTCGCCGATGCCGCGACTGGCGCCGGTGACCAGTACCATCGCTCCTTCGATGCCGTTCATGACGCGTGCTCCTCGGCGGTAGCGCGCACGAAGGCCAGCAGCTCGTTGCGCAGGGCGAAGAAGGCCGGGCTGTCCCGGGTGTCCAATGTGCGCTCTCGCCCCAGGCGCGCGTTGACGTCGACCTCGGCCAGCACCCGCGCCGGGCGGCGGGTGAACACGATCACCCGGTCGGCCAGGAACGCCGCCTCCTCCACATCGTGGGTGACGAACACGATGGTGCGTGGTTCCTGACGTTGCAGCGCGAGCAGCTCCAACTGCAACGCCTCGCGACGCTGCGCATCGAGCGCCCCGAACGGCTCGTCCATCAGCAGCACCTGCGAGCCTGCTGCCAGCGTGCGGGCGATGGCCACGCGCTGGCGCATGCCGCCGGACAGCGCGGCGGGCCAGGCATCGGCGAACTCCGTCAGCCCGACCAGTTCCAGGTAGCGGTCACGTTGCTCGCGCTTTTGCTGCGTGTCCAGGTCACGCCGGTAGCGCGTGCCGTAGGCGACGTTCTCGCCCACGGTCAGCCAGGGAAACGAGGAATAGGACTGGAACACCATGCCGCGGCGACGGTCTGGCCCGCCGAGCTTCTCGCCATCGAGCAGCACCTGTCCGCCTGACAGCGTCTCCAACCCGCCGGCCATGCGCATCAGCGTGGTCTTGCCGCAACCGGACGGGCCGAGGAAGGCGATCAGCTCGCCGCTGTCGATTGCCAGGTCGAACGGGGCCACCGCCTCGATGCCACCGTGGAAGGTCTTGGCGACCTGCTCGAACCTCAGTCGGCTCATGGCGCCAGGTACCGGAAGCGGCGCCGGTGCGCGGCGCGCACCAGCTGATCGGTGGCCAGCCCGATGATGCCGATGGTGACCACGCCGGCCATGACCTCGGGCGTCTTCAGGAAGCGCCGCGCGCGCCAGATGACGAAGCCCAGTCCGCTGTCGGCAGCGACGATCTCGGCGATGATCAGGTAGGTCCAGCACCAGCCGAGCGAAATGCGCAGGTTGTCCACCAGCGTGGGCAGCATGGCTGGCAACGACACGTCGGTGAGCCGCCGCCAGCTCGGTGAGCCGAGCGTGGCGGCGGCTTCGTGGTACTCGAACGGCACCCGCCGCACATCGTCCGACACCAGCAGCACCAGCTGAAAGAAGGTGCCCAGCCACAGCAGGAAGATCTTGGTCTCCTCGCCGACGCCGAACCAGATGATCGACAGCGGCACCAGCGCGGGCACCGGCAGGTAGCGGACGAAGTCCACGATCGGCTCCAGCGCCGCACCGATCACCCGCACGCTGCCCATCAGGATGCCGATCGGGATCGCCATGCCGGCTGCCAGCAGGAAGGCGGCCCACACGCGCAGCGTCGATACGCCGGCGTGAAACAGCAGCGACTGCTCGGTGACCATCTGCCACCACGCCGCCGCCACCGCGCTGGGCGGCGGCAGGAAGCGAGCCGAGGTCAGGCCGCTGCGCGAGGACAGCTCCCAGGCCAGGAACAGCAGCGCCACCGAGGCGGCGCCCACCCCGACCTTGTAGCCTGCGCTGGCGTTCGCCCGCATGTCGTCGTCCGAAGCCGCGATGCGCTCGGCGCGACCGAACGTGGCCTATCGCGTGGCGCCGTCGAACAGCCCGTCCAGCACCGAGGCATCGATCTCCTTGTCGGCATCCAGGGCCACCTCGGCGGCGCCGAACTCCAGGTTCAGCTCCATCACCTGATCGAAGAAGCCGTGCAGCGTGCCCGGTGCATCGGGGGTGCCGAGCATCTCCAGCGCCTGCTCGTAGGTAGTGTAGGACAGCGAGGTGTCGACGATCTCGGTGACCTCGTCCGCGCTCAATCCGTAGTGCGGCGCGGCAAGCTCGGCGAAGCGCGCCGGATCCTGCTCGAAGAAGTCGACCGCACGGTACACACCGCGCAGGAACTTGGCGTATTTCTCCGGGTGAGCGGCCAGATCGTCGTCGCGCGCGGTGATGATGTCGATGATCAGGTCCGGCTCGTCCTTGGAGGACAGCAGCACCTTCGGCTCGCGATCGGGCACCGCGGTGAGCGCCTGCGACAGGAACGGCTCGTAGGTGCCGACCGCGCTGATCGAATCGTCGGCCAGCACCGCGATGGTGTCGGCGGTGGCGATCTCGCGAAGGTCCACATCCTCCAGCGACAGCCCGCCCTGCTTCAGCGCCATCTGCAACAGCAGCCGCGCCGGGATGTTCGGCTCGATCGCCACGGTCTTGCCGGCAAGATCCGCCACCGAGGCGATGTCGCCGGACACCAGCACCCCGTCCCCGCCCAGCGACAGGTCGATGGTGCCGATGATCGTGCCCGGCGTCTCATCGACGCGCGGCGAGCCTTGGTGCTCGCCCACGGTGCGCATGTCGACATCGATGTCGCCACGCTCGATCGCCGACATGACGTTGGCCCGGTCGTCCTCGAACCGGAAGTCCACGCTGATGCCCTCTTCCTCGTAGTAGCCCAGATCGTCGGCCACCAGCGCCGGGGCGAAGCCGACCCAGGTCGGGGCCAGCACCGTCACGACGTCTTCGGCGGCGAGCGCCGGCTGGGCACCGACGATGAGCGCGGCGCACAGTGTCGCCGTGCCGAGCGCACCGCGTGCGCGGCAGACCCGGTCGTCCAGCGCGTGCGCGTGCGCTGCGCGATCGGATCGCCGGGCGGCGCAGGGAACGAATCGATGCGCTGCGTGGGGGGTGCTCTGTGCCATGGCGGGCGATACCTCGATGCGAAGGGGGTACGCGATCGAGCTTACCGCTGGCCGTCGCCCCCTGAAACCGGTACAAACGAATGCGATGCATCGAAAATCATCGATGTATCGCTCGCCTCGACCCGAGCGAACCAGCGCACCGGATCCACCGTGAAACGCCTGACCGACATCGACCTGCGACTGCTGCGCATCTTCTGCACGGTGGTGGAGCGCGACGGCTTCAAGCAGGCGCGCCTGGAGCTGGGCATGGCGCAGTCCACGCTCAGCACCCACATGACCAACCTGGAGGCGCGGCTGGGCGTGACGCTCTGCAACCGCGGGCGGGCCGGCTTTCGGCTGAGCGCGGCCGGCGAGCAGACCTACGCCGCCGCCCTCGAGCTGTTCAACGGCGTGGACCGGTTCACCTCGCGCATGGATCGCGTGCATGGCGGCAAGACGCAACGCCTGCGCATCGCCACCATCGATGCGATCACCGGCAATCCGGACATCGACCTGTCCGGCGCGATGGCCGCCTTCTGCGCCGCGCACCCGAACGTGTTCATCGACCTGGACGTGATGCCGGCCGACTCGCTGCAGCGCGCGGTGGCCGAGGGGCAGCGCGACATCGCGATCGGTCCGGCGGAGCCGGCCTCGGCGACGTTGACGGTGCGCGCGCTGGCCAGCGAGCATCACGCGCTGTACTGCGGCTCGACCCACCCCTGGTTCACCCGGGACGATGCGCACCTGTGCGCCGAAGATGTCCAGGCCACCGGCTTCTCGGTGCGCAGCTACCGCTACTTCGATGACGTCTATCGGCTGGGCGCGGTGCGTGCCAGCGCTCGGGTGTCGAACATGGAAGCCCAGCTGATCATGATCCTGTCGGGCACCTGCGTGGGGTTCCTGCCGGTGCACCTGGGCACGCGGTGGGAGGAGCTTGGACGCATGCGCGCGGTGCGCCCGAACGAATGGGGATTTCATTCACGCTTCCAGATCGCCTTCGATGAGGCGACCGGCATGCGCAAGCTAAAGCGCAGCTTTGCGCGGCTGCTGATGCCCGATGGGCCGGGCGGACCGGCCATCGACTGAGTCGGGCGCCGGGCACCGACCGAGGTGGCGCCCGGCCCGGGCGATCGCTCAGCCGGTGTCCTTGAGCCGCTCGCGCAGCTCGGCCGGGTACTTCATCCGAAGCGCGGCCCAACGTTTGCGCTGCAGCGGTCGGTCGGACTGCGCCGAGATCAGTTCCCAGTGCCGGGCCACCCCCATCAAGGCCTGCTCGGGATCCATCTTGCCGGCCAGCGCCCGGGCCAGCCCCTCGCTCAGGGTGCTGAAGTACTGCCCCTGGTTGGCCAGGTACAGATCCGGGATGGCACCGGTCAGGCTGGCACGATGAATCGCCAGGAACGGCTCGGAGTACAGCTCGCGGATCGCCGGATCGGCGTAGTGCTCGGAGCGGAACGGGTCGAAGTAGCCCCCGGCCTGGCTGACCGAGGCGGTGGATATCTCGGCGGTGGAGGCGAACAGGGCGAACAGGTAGGCCAGCTCGGCCCGCGTGCTGGCGGCGGTCACCACGTAGTTCCATCCCCAATTGAAATAGGGCACGCGCAGCAGCTCGCCGTCCACGATGCCACCGGGGGTCGGTCCGTGAGCCATGCGTCCGCGCATGCCAGATCCCGGTGCATTCAGGAACTTCTGCGTACCGCCCCAGCCGATGTTGCAATAGACATCGCCGCGCGCGTAGCGCTCCCAATTGTCGAACAAGCCAAGCGTGCGCGTCTCGCTCGGCAGCGATTCCCCGGCACGGATCATCTGCTCGAGCGCGGTGACGCCGGCCTCGCCGGCGATCTGCGGCGCAAGGCTCGGCGATAGCGGCCAGACCCCCTTGGCGTGAAAGCGCACCCACCACTCCCAAGCCAGGTAGCCGGGAGTGCGAAACAGCAACCCGCCCGCCAGCCCTTGCTCGGGGCGATGGAAGAACGCCATCTGGCGATCCAGTTGCTCCCAGGTCCGAGGGACGATCAAGGCCTCGCCATGCCGATCGGCGTAGCGGGCGCGCTCGTCGGGATCGTCCAGGTAGTCCTTGTGATAGAACATCAGGTAGGCATCGCCGTCGGTCTGGAACCCGTACAGCTCGCCGTCGAAGCGATCACCGATGCCGTACAGCAGCGCATCGCGGTAGCCGGTCGGCTCGTGCCGTGCGGCGAACGCTCCGAGCGGCAGGATGGCGCCGACCGAGACCAGGTCCGGCAGGGCGAAGGTGGCGGGCAGCGCCAGATCGTGCTCCCCCTGCCCGCTCATCGCATCCAGCAGCAACCGCGCGTTGACATCGTCCACCGCCACCTCGGTGATCTGCACCGCCACCCCGGTCGCGGCCCGGAACGCCTCGACGGCCGGTCGCAGGTTCTCCCCGCACCCGTTCGGCATCAGCAGCCGCAGCGGTTGCGATGAGCCGGCAGCCAGGCGGCTCGCCTGGGCGGCGGCGTAGTCGCGCATGCTGTCGGGCGCCGCCCGCACGTCGCCGGGCAGGGCGTGGCCGGCCACGATGGCCGCCAAGCCCTTCAGCAGACCTCGTCTTGTAGTAGCGCTTTGCATTATTTACCGCTCAACCGGATCAGGCGTCGGTACTTGTATAGCTGATTGCATGCCGTTCCCTTCCCGCCCCCGGCCGCCGTCACGTCGATACACCCGTATCGTGGTTCGGCTGCGAGCGACGTTCATCGCGGTGTCGCTGCTGCTGCTGCTCGCGCTCGGGCTGGGCATCCATCAGCTGAACCGGCTCGAGCGCGCCACTTCGGTGATTGCCGATCGGCTGGTGCCGGCCCTGGTGGGCGCGCAGGAACTCGAAGGCAAGCTGTCCAGGCTGCTGCGCTACGACGATCGCCTGCGCTCGGTCAGGACCGAAGCCGAGGCGACCCGGCTGGCCACCAACCTGCAGGCGCTGGGTCGCACGATGGTCAAGACCATGCAGCGCCCGGCGCTCGATGCCGGTGCGCAGCTTTCGCAGGCACGCATCCAGCGCGACATCCGCACGTTGAACGTCTCGGCCGCGGACCTGACCCGTGCTCGGCAACGCCTGATCGGCACCGAAGACTTGCTCGCCCGGCAGCGCATCGCCTTGCAACAATGGTCCGCCGACTTCCAGGACCTGAGCGGCCCGCGCCTGATCGACAGCGCCTTGGCGCTGGAAAACCGCCTGAACGATCCGCTGACGGACAGCGCGGTGACCGGCGAGGGCCAGCGAGACGGCGGCAACGTTGCCGGAACCTCCCGGCTGATCGATCAGCAGATCAGGCTGACCGAACTGTCGCTGCGGGTGAACGCCATCGTCGGCTATGCCGAGCAGCTTACCCGCCGCGTCGATCAGGACACCGAGGGCGTCGACACCAGCCGACTGGGGTTCGAGCTGGTTGGCATCGCGCAGCTGCTGGTCGGGCTGCCGGACGATGGCTTTCGCCAGGCCGCGGCGCGGTTGACCACCCGGCTTCGAGCCCAGGTGCTGGGCGAGAGCGGCATCGTTCTGACGCAGCAGCGACGCCTGCTGCTGCGCGACGATTTCGATACGCAGCAGCAGACGCAGTCGGCGATCATCTCCCGGGTATCCCGCAACATCGATGCGATCGTGGCCCAGAAGCGCTACGACATCCTGCTGGCGACCCAGACGTTCGATCGGGTCCTGCTGCAGACCATCTGGCTGTTCGTCACCATCGCGCTGTGCATCGTCACCGTGTTCGGACTCACCAGCTGGCTGGTGGTGGAGCGGCAGTTCAACCGGCGCATGGCCCGGCTGACCGCCAGCATGCTGGACGTGGCCGCCGGGCGCACCGAGGCGCAGGCCGGGCTGTCGGGTGATGACGAGATCGCCGCCATGGCACGCTCGCTGGAGACCTTCAAGGCCAACGCCCGCCAGCTTCGCCGTTCGAACGAGGAGCTGGAGCAATTCGCCTATGCGGCGGCCCACGACATGCGCACCCCGCTGCGCGGCATCGAAAGCCTGGCCGAGTGGACGCTGGAGGACTACAAGGATCTGCCCGAGGGCTGCACCGAGAACCTGCTGGCGATCCTGCAGCGCGCCAAGCGCCTGGGCACCCTGCAGAGCGATCTGCTCGACTACTCGCGGGCGGGTCACGAGGAGACGCCGTTGGAGGCGATCGACCTGCGACAGCTGATCGAGCAGCAGGCGGAGCTGATCGACCCGACCGGGCGATTCACGCTGACGTTGAGCGGCGACCTGCAGCCGGTGCGCACCTACGCGGTGCCGCTGCGGCAAGTGCTGCTCAACTTGATCAGCAACGCGATCAAGCATCATGATCGTGAAGAGGGTAGCCTGCGGATCGGCGTGCAGCGCCTGGGCAAACGCCTGTCCATCGCGGTTCTGGATGACGGACCGGGCATCGGGCCCCAGTACCAGGAGCAGATCTTCGGTCTGTTCAAGCGCCTGCAGTCCCAGGATGCGGTCGAGGGCAGCGGGCTGGGACTGTCGCTGGTGCAGAAGCTGATCAAGCGTCACGGCGGCAGCATCGCCGTGGTATCCGATCCGGACACCGCACGCGGTACCCGATTCGTGTTCGACTGGCCGTTCGAGAAACTGGATGGCCAGCTGGCAGCGGCTGCATGATGCGCCTGATCGGTCGGTCGCGACATCGATCGCCGGACCGGCGATACCCGAACAAGCAACCATGACGAATCCGATGACAACGCCCTCCCACTTTCACACCGTGAGATTCCTGATCGTCGACGATGACGAAGTCAGCGTCATGGCGATCACCCGTTCGATGAACAAGCTCAACGTGGCGAATCCGGTCAGCGTCGCCAAGAACGGGGTCGAAGCGCTGGCGCATCTGGAGAACGCCATCCAGGAAAACGGCGGTGCTCTGCCCCCGTACGTCATCACCTTGGACCTGAACATGCCGCGCATGGGCGGACTGGAGTTCCTGGAACGGGTGCGCAACGATCCTCGTCTTCAGAAGCTGTCGATCTTCGTTCTGACCACCTCCGATGCGCCTGGCGACATCGCTTCCGCCTACGAGAAGAACATCGCCGGCTACATCGTCAAGGAAAGCCCGCTGGAGGGGCTCAAGAACGCCATCGCCATGCTGCGCGACTACGCAACGCTGGTGGTGCTGCCCAGCTGACAGGCATTGCGAACGCGCTGGGACGTCGCCTCAGTCGCCCAGCACCAGCGCCAGCACCACCGGCAGGTAGAGCACCGCGCCCAGGTGCGTGCTCAGGATCAGCCCCGACACCGTGGCACTGTCGCGACCGTGCCGCTCGGCGAGCAGGAAGTGAAACACGGCCACCGGCATGACGGTCTGCACGATCAGCACGCTGCGCGCGATGCCTTCCAGCGAGAACAGGGCGGCCACCCCGAATCCGACCGCCAACGCCAGCGCGGTGCGCACCGCCGCCCAGCACAAGGTCGGACCCAGGCTGGCGGCCCGCATCGAGGACAGGCTCACCCCGAGCGTGATCAGCATGATCGGGATGACCAGCTGGCCGAGCAGCTGCAGCGTCTGCAGCGCGAACGCCGGCGCGTTCCACCCGCCCCAGCGCCACGCCAACGCCAGGGATATCGACCACAGGATCGGCGAGCGCAGCATCTTGCCCACGTCCATGCGCCCGGCGTAGACCGCCTCACCGAGGCTGAACAGCAGCAGGCACTGCACGGCGAAGAAGCTGATCGCGTAGGCCAGCCCCGTCTCGCCGAACGCGAACAGGCACACCGGCAACCCCAGGTTGCCGGTGTTGCCGACCACATGGGCCACGCCGAGCCGCCAATCGGCACCGGCCCGCCGCAGCAGCCCGATCGCCAGTGGGGCGAACACCAGGTGCACCACCAGCGAGGCCAGGGCGACTTCCAGCAGGGCGGCGAACGGCATGCTGGCGGTGACCAGCGTGTGGAACAGCAGCGCCGGCATGGCCAGGTTCAGCACCAGCGTGGTGATGAACGGCAGCGGGAAGTCCGGGCCGTGGCGGTGCCAGGCCAGCCCGATCAGCGCCAGGAGGAACCCGGGGGCGAGAATGCCGACGATCTGGGCGGCAAGCGCTGTCACCGGCTCACCACGCTGTCGATCGGATGGACGATCGGTCCAGGGGCGTGCGCACGAGCGCAAGGCTCGGGGTGGCGAATGCTCACGAGTGCAGGACCTGGTCAGTCAGAACAGGTAGCGAGGCAGCGGCTTGCGATTGGGCATCAGCCACTGCTCGCTGGGCGTGTCCCGGGCGATCGCCGTCAGATCGATGCTCCGTCGCACCAGCGCGATCGGTTCGCGGGTGTTCAACGAGCACAGCGTCCAGGCGTGCACCGACGGGTCCTCGTCCGGCGAACGGCGGTAGGCGACCTCGGTGAACTGCGCGAACTGCCACAGCAGATCGGGGATGCAGGCCATCTTGATGGTCTGCTTGCGGTTCAGGTGTGCCGCCGGATCCACCACCTGCTGGCTACCGTCCGGGTGCACGACCACGAACCGCGCGGTGCCGCGCTTGGAGCGCAGTTTCATGCGCCAGCTGAACCGGTGGCCATCCTCGTTCCAGGCCACGTTGCCTTCGCGCGCGTAATGGCGCAGCGGCACCGTCACCTGGGCCACCAACCACACCCCGATCACCACGACGATCAGCGCACGTTGCCCGGCCCACCCTGGCGGCGGGTGCACGGCCTTGCCCGAGCGCGGCGCATCGGCTCGCCCGGGCGGTGCCTGCTCGACACGGCGGGCCAACCGTGCCGGGTCGCCGCCGAGCCGGCCGACCAGGTGGCGCGGCCACGACGGGTCGAACAGCAGCAAGGTGGCGCCGATCGTCATGAACGGGAAGATGCCGATGTTGAATACCATCGCGTTGATCGCGTGAAACACCGCGTACACGCAGAACACCGGCAGGCGTGTGCGCTCGATCAGCAGCAGCGGCGCCCCGATCAGGTGCAGCGCGATGACCCCGTAGCTGGCCAGCGCGATGCCCGGGTCCTGCGCCAGCCACTGGAACAGCGGTGCGGCATCCGCCGCCTCGTCGTTCATCCACAAGCGCATCGGCTCCAGCTGCAGCCAGTCCCCGGTCAGCTTTACCAGCCCGGCGTACACCAGCACGATCTCCAGCTGGGCGGCCAGCCAGAAGCGCCCCCAGTCGGGCACCCGTTCGGCGGCCAGGCTCGGGCGTCGACGGGCATCCACCGACCACAGGGTGTGCGCCGGCACGAAGATCAGGATCACCGCGAACAGCCAGGCCAGGTAGAAGTGGTTCAGGTACAGCGCCTGATCGAGCAGGAAGTGGTAACCGAACGTTGCCGCCATGACGGTGGCCGACACCCGGTAGAACGCACCGAGCATGACGCCGATCGCCGACAGGCCCATCAGCGCGAACAACAGCTCCAGCCCCGGGCCGGGCGGCATCCTCACCCATTCGAAGTGGTGGTACTTGAACAGCAGATCTGGCGAGCGGTACATCGTGTCCAGATCCAGGAACACACCGTAGTTGACCGCCTCGAACAGGATCAGCGCACCGAACATCATCCGGAACACCGCCAGCGAGGCGGCGTCCACGCGGCGGAACAACCAGGACTGGATCAAGCGGTGGAGCTGGGTTCGCACGGCGCAAAGGCTCGTCGGTCGAGAGTGACGTCGTGGCGCAGGCGTCAGGCCGACCGCTCAAGCAAGACCGGGCGGGTGCCGCTATGCGAGCAGAAGACCGTTTCGTCCGAAGGCGCAGGGATCCCGCTTCGCGGCAGCCCTCACCGACGGACCTGCACTGACCAAGGAGTCGATTGTGGCACGCGATGGCACCCTGACGACAGCGCGACACCGCTTCGCCCCTCCCACCGGGCGTGCCCTTGCAGGCGCGCTTGCAGGCGCCCTTGCAGGCGCCTTGTTCGGCGCGGGCCTGGCCCTGCCTGCCGCCGCGGACGACCTGGACGTGTACCGCGCCGGCATCGCCGCACAAGGGCCGCCGAACGTTCTGTTCCTGCTCGACTACTCGGGCAGCATGGGCATGGACCTGGCCGACCGGGAACCGACCGACAGCGGCCAGCCAGCGCGCATCGATATCCTCAAGCAGGCCGTCACGGCGGTCATCGAGGCCAACCGGGACACGGTCAACTTCGGCATCGGTTCGCTGTTCGCAGACAATGCCTCGGGGGTACGTTGGCCGAGCGTACCCATGAACGAGCCGGCGAACGCACTGGACCCGAGCATCCCGGCCGGCGTCACCAACCAGGACGTGATCATCGGCCAGCTGGATCGGCTGGAGGCCGACGGGGCCACCGCCACCGTCAACGCGCTGGCCGAGGCATCGGCCTACTTTCGAGGAGCGGTGGTGGGCGGCGTGGACCGCACGTCGGCGGATACCTGGGACGCCGACGCCGCGCGCTACACCGGCGGCGATGCGCGCGCCGCCCTGCCGGCCAGCTACGCCGCCGATGACACCGCTCGCTACGCCAGCCCGGTCAATCAGTGCCAGGCCAATGCGGTGATCCTGGTCTCGGATGGCCAGCCGACCACGCGCGACGACGATGCCCGGTTGCGCGATGCCCTGGGAATGGCGCCGAGCGAGTGCGAATCGCTGGCAGGTTCGATCTTCGATGTGGACGATGAAAGCGCCTCGATGGGCGACTGCGGCCCCGAGATCGCGCAACGCATGGCCACCCCCGGGCACATCCCCGGCTATCCGGACCGGGTCGTCAACACCTATACCATCGGTTTCGCGATCGAGGGCGACGGCCTGGATTACCTGGAAAGGGTGGCCAGCGCCGGGGGGGGCCAAGCAGCGGTGGCCGGCGACCTGGACTCGCTGTCCGAGGCGCTCGGTTCGTTGCTGGAGCAGATCGAGCGCAGCAGCCAGACGTTCACCGGGCTGAGCGTGGACGTCGATCGGGCGAGCTTCTCGCACCGGGATCGGGCCTACTTCAACCTGTTCGAGCCGTCGGGTGCGAATGCCTGGCGTGGCAACCTGAAGGGCTATTTCCTGAGCGCCGATGGCCTGCGCAGCCTGGACGGCTCGGCCGCCACGCTGAACATCGACGGGCAGGAGGTGTTCAGCCCGACGGCGCACAGCTTCTGGTCCGAGAATCCGGACGGGGACGATGTGCTGCTGGGCGGCGCCTCCGAACAGGTTGCCGTGAGCGGCGAGTTGGCCGGGCCTCGGCAGGCGCGCGCCGCGGCGCGCGCCCTCTACACCTACCTGGGCCCGCGCGCCACCGGCACGCCGATCGCCCTGACCGGCAATGCCGCCCATGCGCTGTCCGGCGACAACGCAGGGCTGGCAGCGGCCGGGTTGGGCCTGCCGTCCGATGCCGACGAGCGCGCCGCGCTGATCGACCGGCTGCGTGCCGCACCGTTGGGCGATCCATTGCACACCCAGGCGGTCGAGCTGGCCTATCCGGACCGCACGGTGGTGTTCACCATGACCAACCAGGGCTTGCTGCACGCGTTCGACAGCACCCGACCCGACGGCACGGCCAGCAACGGCAGCACCGACACCGGTGGCGGCGAGGAGCTGTGGGGCTTCATGCCCAAGCAGCTGCTGGCGAACCTGCCGGCGCTGATGTCCGGCGAGCGCGGTGGCCCGCACGTCTACGGACTGGACGGCGGCATGACCCGCTGGCACGACGACGACGATAGGGACGGACTGGTGGATCCGGGCGAGCGCACATTGCTGGTGTTCGGCATGCGTCGCGGCGGCAGCAGCTACTACGCGATGGATGTCAGCGATCCCGAGGCGCCGAAGCTGGTCTGGGAGATCGACCCGTCGGTCGCCGGCTTCGAGCGGCTGGCCCAGAGCTGGTCCACGCCGGCGCTGGTGAGCGCTGCCAGCAGCACCGCCAGCGGGGGCCGCGAGCGCTTCCTGATCCTGGGCGGCGGCTACGATGCCGACACGCTGGACGGGCGCAACCAACCCACCGCCTCGCGCGGCAACGCGGTGTACGTGATCGACGCCGGCGGCAATCGGGTCTGGTCGGTCGATGGCGGGCGCGTGGCCGCCATGCGCCACGCGATCCCCTCCGATCCCACCGTGATCGACAGCGATGCGGACGGGCTGGCCGATCGGCTGTACATCGGCGATCTGGGCGGTCAGCTGTGGCGCATCGACTTCACCGACATGCGCAACGCGGCCGCCTATCGCACCACCCACCTGGCAACCCTTGCCGACGGCTCGCATCGCCCGTTCTTCTACGCGCCGAGCGTCTCCTACCACCAAGACGCCGGGGGCGACTTCCTGGCCGTGTCGATCGGCTCGGGCAATCGGCCCGATCCGATGCGGCTGAACAGCGAAAACGCCTTCTTCATGCTGCGCGACACCCACGTCGCGCCCGGTCCGCCGGGCAGCGAGTTCACCACCATCGGGGCGAACGAGCTGTTCGATGCCACCGGCAACGCGCTGGGCAACAGCGACGACGGGATCGCGGAACGCGCCCGCAGCGGGCTGGCCGCGGCACGCGGCTGGCGCATCGACCTGCGCGCGGGCGAGAAGTCCCTGTCGGCAACGCTTGCCTTCGAGGGGCGGCTGCTGGCCACCACGTTCGAGCCGGGCAGAACGATCGCCCCCGGTGCCTGCGGGCCCGAATCGATCGGGCGCTACTACCAGATGGACATCGTCACCGGACAGCCACTGTCGGCCGACGGCGCACCGGTCGCGGATCCGGGGGCGCGCCTGAAGCGACTGGTGGGCAACGGCGGCATCCCCAGCGCCCCGCAGGTGCTGTTTCCCAAGGGGACCCCGCAGGTGTCCATCGTGGTGGACAAGCAGACCGTGGGCACGCTGACGCAAGGGCTGTCGCGCGTGTTCTGGCACGCGCGCTGATGCACCGGGCCTGCCATTTCGACATGAACCCGGCCAGCCCGGGTGCCGCTAAAGCCAGCCAGCCGACACGCACACCCGGGACCGAGCGATGATGGATTTCAATGCGCTGCTCAAGCGCCTGGTGGATTTCGACGGATCCGACCTGTACCTGTCCACCGGCGCGCCCCCCAGCGCCAAGTTCGCCGGCGAGCTCACCGCCCTGTCCGACACGCCATTGGGGCACGGCGAGATCGCCGACATCGCCGCCTCGATCATGACCGCCGACCAGCGCGAGGAGTTCGAGCACGAGCTGGAGATGAACCTGGCCATCTCGCCCGAAGGGGTGGGTCGCTTTCGCATCAACATCTTCCGCCAGCGCAATGAGGTCTCGATCGTCGCCAGGAACATCCAGACCGAGATTCCACGCTTCGAGGACCTGGGCCTGCCCGACGTGCTCAAGGAGGTGATTCAGTCCAAGAACGGTCTGGTGCTGTTCGTGGGCGGCACCGGTTCGGGCAAGTCCACCTCGCTGGCCGCGCTGATCGATCATCGCAACCGCTGGAAGGGCGGCCACATCGTCACCATCGAGGATCCGGTCGAGTACGTGCACCCGCACAAGAAATGCATCGTCAACCAGCGCGAGGTGGGCGTGGACACCAACAGCTTCCACGCCGCGCTGAAGAACACGCTGCGCCAGGCGCCGGATGTCATCTTGATCGGCGAGATACGCGATCGGGAGACGATGGAACACGCGGTGGCCTTCGCCGAGACCGGGCACCTGGCGATCTCCACGCTGCACGCCAACAACGCCAACCAGGCGCTGGACCGGATCATCAACTTCTTCCCCTCCGAGAGCAAGGCGCAGCTGCTCAACGATCTGGGCAACAACATCCGCGCGATCGTCTCGCAACGCCTGGTGCCGACCGTGGACGGCAAGCGCTGCGCCGCGATCGAGATCCTGCTCGGTTCGCACACCATCAAGCAGATGATCGCCAAGGACCAGCTGATGGACATCAAGGAGGCGATGCTGAAGTCGGAGAACATGGGCATGAAGACCTTCGACAGCGCCCTGTTCGAGCTGGCCTGCAAGGGGCGCATCACGCGCGAGGAGGCACTCAAGAACGCCGACTCGGCCAACAACCTGCGCCTGCGCTTCAAGCTCTCGGGCGGGCAGGTCGAGGAGGAGGATGCCGGCGAGCTGGCGATGCGCGGCAAGATGCCCAGCCAGATGGCGGCCGACAAGGCATCGGACGAGGCTCGGCGTGCCACATCGAAGGAGGGCGACGCGCAGGACGACCCGCGGGACAACCCGCCGGACGGGGCGCCGTCGTCCGGCGCCGACGCTGCCGACGCCGAGCCGCCGCGGGACGATGCGGACATCCACGCCATGATGAGCGCAGGCATCGCCGCCAACGCATCGCAGGCGCCTCGCCAGCCCGAGCACGCACCGGCGCCTGCGCCCGCCTCGCCAGCCGCCGCTCCTGCATCGCTGGAGCTGTCGCTCGAACCCGCCGCCGAACCCGAGCCCGAACCGGGCGAGCAGGAGGACGAGCAGCAGATGCAGTTTCGCGCCGCGCGGCGCGGCTGAGGCGCTCGGCCGCAACCGCGTACTGAGCCGGGTACTCGGCCGTGCCCGGTTTCGGCTCCGATCGGACGGGCTGCTGGTTATCCATGCAGCAGTCGGTGCAAGCGGGTACCCTGCGCACATCGCCGAGCTGCCGCACGCCTCGCCTGTCGCGACCCCATGGCCCACTTCCTCCACACCGCCGATCTGCACCTGGGTCGCGCGTTCGGCTCCATCGGCGGTGAGGCGGCCACCGAACTGCACGCGGCCCGCTTCCAGGCACTGGAGGCGATCGAACGTCTGAGCCGCGACACCGGTGCCACCTTCGTGGTCATCGCCGGCGACCTGTTCGACTCACGCAACCCCGGCGGCAGCGTCATCGCCCGCGCCATGGAGGCGATCGGCCGCATCCCGGTACCGGTGTACGCCATTCCGGGCAACCACGATCCGGCCGGTCCGTACGGACCCTGGGCCAGCGACACCTGTCACGACTATCGAACGCGCTACGCGCCCAACCTGCACCTGCTGGACAGCGCCGAGCCGCAGCCGTTGCCCGAGGCGCGGGCGGTGCTGCTGCCCTGCCCGGCCAGTGGCCGGCCCGGCAGCGATCCCACCGCCTGGTTGCGTCAGCTCGACGGGCGCGACGATGTGCCCGAGGATGCGGTGCGCATCGCCTTGGCGCACGGCGGCACCCTGGACTTCCCCGGTGATGTCGAGCAAAGCGCCGAGATCGCGCTGGATCGCTTGGCACGCGACCAGATCGACTACCTGGCGCTGGGCGACTGGCACGGCACGATGGACTTGATGGACACGGCGTATCGCTATGCCGGGACGCCGGAACCGGACCGCTTTCCGCGCAGCGAGACCTATCGCAGCGGCCTGGTGCTGGAGGTGCTGGCCGAACGCGGTGGCGCACCGCGCATCACCGAGCACGCGGTGGGCCGCTTCGCCTGGCATACCGAACAGCGCACGTTGCGCGGATCGGATGATGTGCAGCGGCTGGACGAGCAGCTGCTGGCCGCGAATGCGCAGGGCGGGCGGTTGCTGCGCCTGGAGCTGACCGGCTCGCTGGGCATCGCCGAACAGGCGAAGCTGGCGCGCACCTGCGAGCGCCTGGCCGATGTCTACCTGCATCTGGACATCGACCGATCGGGCCTGGTGGTCGCGCCGGGCGAACACGAACTGCAAGCGCTGGCCGACAACGCGGCGAACCCTGCCACGCGTCAGGTGGCGCAACGGCTGGTCGAACTGCTGGACGATGCCGAGCAGGGCGATGCGGCCCGCCTGGCGCTGGTGAAGCTGCACGAGGCCACGCAGGCGTGAGACTGATTCGGGCAAGCATCGACAACTACCGGGTGCACGAGCGGGTCGAGGTCGAGTTCGACCCACGCACCTCGCTGCTGGGCGGGCTCAACGAGGCCGGCAAGTCGACCATCGTCGAGGCGATCCACCGCGCGCTGTTCCTGCCGGCCAAGGGCAACACCCAGGTGCACAAGGGCATGCAGCGCGAAGGCGCCGGCGAACGCCCCGAGGTGCGTCTGCGCTTCGAGCAGGATGGCGAGGAATGGGAGTTGCACAAGCGCTTCGGCGGCACCAGCGCCTACACCGCAACGCTCAGGCAATCCGGTCGCCCACCGCTCGAAGGCGATGCCGCCGAGCAGCGACTGGCCGAGCTGACCGGGGCCGCGTTGCCGACCGGAAAGCGTGCGACCGATGAGTCGGTACGCCAACCCTGGAGCCATCTTTGGGTCTGGCAGGGCGCCGCCGGCGATGACCCCACCACCGCCATCCATGCCACCACCGACGAGCTGGTGCGCATCACCGCGCAGGGCGCCGGTGCGATGATGATGAGCGAGACCGATACCCGCCTGGCCGAACGCTTTCGCCAGGAGCGCGAGGCGGTGTACGGAGCGACGACGCGCGCCAAGGCCGCCAGCGCACTGGGCAAGGCTCAGGCACGCAACGAGGCGCTGCAGGCGGAAGGCGATGCACTGGCGCAACGCGTGGCGGATCTGGCAGCCGATGCCGACCGGCATGCCGAAGCCCTGCAGCGGCTGGCAAGCGCCGAACCGCGCGCGCAGGAGGTGACCAGCGAACTCGCCGCATTGACCACCCGGATCGAGACCGGTCGGGCGGTGCAGCAACGCCTCGAGCGTGCCGCGCACGCGCACCAGGAACTGCAAACCCGGCTCGAAGACCTGAAGGGCACCACCGAACGGCTGGAGCGCTGGGGCGCCGAGGCGGCGACGCTGGCCGAGCGGCTCGACACCGATCGCCACGCACAGCGACTGAGCACCGCTGCCGAGCAGGCTCGACAGCAGCGCGACCGGGCACACGCTGCTCGCGACAGCGCACGCGATGCCCTGCCCGCCCTGCTCGAGGCCCGCGACCGCATCGAGGCCCGCGTACGGCTGCTGCACGCCGACCGGGCGCTGACGGTCGCCGGCAAGGCCGCCGCCCGCGTGAGCGCCATCGACGAGGCGCTAACCACCACGCGCGCCGCGCTGGGCGCCTTGCCGAGCGTATCGAGCCGGGACGTGACCGAACTGCGTCAGCTCGCCGATGCGCTGCACACCAGCGAACGCGAGCTGGACGGTGTCACCAGCACACTGCAGGTACTGCACCACGCTCGCGGTACCGACGCGGCAACGCTCGATGGCTGCCCGCTCTGCCCGGGCGAGCCGATCGCGCTGAATGCCGACAGCATGCTGAACGTGGGCGAGGCGCTGTCGCTTCGGCTTATCGTACCGGCGGCCGTGGATGCCGGACGGCGTCGCACCGCCATCGCCGAGCAACGCGCCGCCCTGGCCCGATCGCTGAGCCGGTTCGTGATCGACGGCTCGCCGGCAAGCTCGGTGGATCGGCTGGCCGAGCTGCTGCCGCACCGCCAGGTCCTGAGCGAGAAGTGCGAGGACCTGCAACGCCAGCTGGCCGCCGAGGATCCCGACGGCACGCGGGCCGAGCTGGTCGATGCCGAGCACGCCCGCCAGAGCGCCCAGGCGCTTGATGCCCAGCTGCCCGACCCGCCCGACTGGACCGATCCCGAGGGGCTCGACGACGCGCAGCGGCTGCTGGCGGCAGCGCTCGAGGCGCAGCGTGAGCACGAGCGTCAGCTCGACACGCTCGCCACCCGCTCGGGCATGGCCGACACGGCATTGAGCGAGGCGCTTCGCGAGCAGAGCGCGCATGCGGACACGCGTCGCGCTGACGAGGACCGGCTGCGGGAACTGCGCGCCTACACCGAGGAGCGGCTGCGCGAGCACGGCGGCGATCGACAGGCGGTGCAGCACGCGCTCGAGGAGATGGCGACACGCCAGGCGCAAGCCGCGCAGCACCTCGGCGGTGTGCAGGCCGAGGTGGAGGCATTGGCGCTCGATGTGCTGGAGACACGGTGCGCTCGGCTGCGCGAGCAAGGCGAGCGGCTGCGCACTGCCACGGAGCGGGCGCGCGACGACGTCAACGAATCGCGCGGCCGGCTGCACCAGCCCGACGGCAGCGATCCGGACAGCGAGCTTCGCGACACCCGCGAACGTCAGGCGCGCGCCCACGCCGAGCTGATGCGCGAGACGCTGGACGCCCGCGCCAGCACCTTGCTGGACACGCTGTACCAGCAAGGCCTGGACACGGCCAACGACGCCGTCACCCGACCGCTGGCCGATACGGTGAGCCACTACCTGCGGTACCTGTTCGGCACCACGGCCAGCGTGAACCTGCGCTACACCGACGGGGCATTCGGCGAGTTCTACCTGTTTCGCCCGGGGTTCGCCGAACACGAGGAGCCGTTCTCCTCGCTGAGCGGCGGTGCGCGCGAGCAGGTGGCCGCCGCGGTGCGGCTGGCCACCGCCGAGCTGCTGGCCACCCGCTACGGCGGCACCCTGCCGGTGGTGTTCGACGATGCCTTCGTCAACACCGACCCCGGCCGGATCGAGAAGGTCATCGACATGCTGTTCCAGGCCGGCGAGCGCGGGCTGCAGGTGATCGTCAGCACTTGCGATCCCGAGCGGTACCAGAACATCGGACAGCGCCAGTGGACGGTGGACCGGGGACAAGGGGCACGGGAGGGCTAGGGAGGTGAATCGGCTGCCGATCGGCAACGCCACGGCGCGCAGGCTGTGGCTGTCGGTGAACCAGCTCGATGGCGCAGGCCCGACGGGCAGTGCGACCCTCGCGCGACTTCGAAGGGCGCACCGATCGCCGTCGCCATGCCTGGATGAAACCGCCGCACAAGCTGGCGCTGGACTGGCTGTGGCTGTCCGGCCGCCTGGCGGTGGCCGACCGCCGCAGCTTCACCAAGCGCTATGACCTGGTCGAGCGCATCGTGCCCGAGGCGCTGCGCACGGTCCGGCTGGACGATGCGGCGTGCATGGATCGATTGCACCGGGATGCCCTGGATCGGCTGGGCACCGCCACCGGTGGCGAATTGCAACGCTTCTGGGCGGCGAGCTGCACCGCCGAGACGCGGGCCTGGCTCGATGCCCAGGGTTCCCGGCTGGTGCAGGTCGAGGTGCAACAGCACGACGGGCGCCGCCAGCAGGCCTGGGCGCCCGCGGACATCGAAGCCCGCATCGCCGCCCTGCCAGCCCCGGCTCGCCGGGTACGCATCCTGAACCCGTTCGATCCGCTGGTGCGCGATCGCAGGCGGGTGCAGCGACTGTTCGGTTTCCGATACACGATCGAGATCTATGTCCCGGCCGCTAAACGCCGCTATGGCTACTACGTGTACCCGGTGCTGGATGGGGACCAGCTGATCGGGCGGGCCGACATCGTGCGCCGGGGCGCGCCCGAGCGGCTGCACCTGCGCGCATTCTGGCCGGAACCGGGAGTGCGACTGGGTGCGGAACGGCGGCGACGCATCGTGGCAGAACTGCAGCGGTTCGCCCGACTGGCAGGCGTGGACGAGGCGGACAGCGACGCGCTGGACGTCACGCGAACGCCCTGAGCGCCAGCGAGGCGACCACCGCCACGCTGGCCGACAGCAGCGTGCCCCAGGCCAGGTCCACGAACGACAGGGCGCTCGGCCAATCACGCACCACCGCCAGCGCGGTCATGTTGTAGGTGCCGTAGGCCAGGAAGCCGACCACCGCACCGTGCAGCGCCACGCTGCCGAGCAAGGGTGCCTCGGGCAAGCCCGGCCGGACGGCCAGGAACACCAGACCCAGCGCGTAGCACAGGTAGAAGCCGGCCGCCGGCGCAACCTGGATGCTCGGACGCAGCAGATCGCCCATCCGATCGGCGTAGAAGGACTTGGCGACCACGCCCAGCCACAGGCCGTCGAGCACCAGGAAGGCGACGATGGCGGCAAGCCAGGCGATGAACCAGGACATCAGCATCGGTGGGCAGAATCGGTGAGAGCAGGCTCGGCATCATCCGCGACCCACGGCCTGGGTGAACCGGCTGCGCAACATCGTCGCTCGGCGGCGCAGCAGCGGATCGAGCCGCCGTGCATGAAACAGGCGTGGCGTGACGGGCCGGCTTGCGGCAGCCTGTACCGATGCGAGCCTTCGCCCCGTTGCCGACCGTCCTCGCCCGGTGGTTGGCGGGGCTGTGCGCGGCGGCGCAGTTCGCCAAGATCGCCTTGGTGCTGCCGGAGCTCGAGCAGCTCTACCCCGAGGCCGGGACGCTGCTCGGACTGCTGGTCTCCAGCGTCAGCGTGGTCGGTGTGCTGCTCGGGCTGGTCGCCGGCGTGCTGGCCGGTCGCTGGGGGTCACGGCGGCTGTTGCTGATCGGCTGCGCCCTGGGCGCCGTCCTGTCGCTGTGGCAGGCCACCCTGCCCTCGCTGCCCGTGCTGCTGGGTACGCGCGTGATCGAGGGGGTCTCGCATCTGGCCATCGTGGTGGCCGCGCCGACGTTGATCGCCTCCGCCAGCCGGGCTCGCTGGCGAGCCGCCGCGATGACGTTGTGGGGCACGTTCTTCGGGGTGGCGTTCGCGTTGACCGCCTGGCTCGGGCTGCCGCTGGTCCACACGCACGGGCCGGCCGCGCTGTTGCTGCTGCACGGGGGGTTGCTGGGCGGCGTCACGCTGCTGCTGGGGTGGATGTTGGCACCCGACAAGGCGACAACCGATACGAGCACCGTGCGGGCGGGCACCGCAACGAAGGCACCGACCTCGACGGAGGCGCCCCGGCCCTTGTCCGCTCGAGCGCTGCTGCAACGCCATGCGACGGCCTGGAGCTCGCCGTTCATCGCGGCCCCGGCGGTGTGCTGGCTGTTCTACACGCTGACCTTCGTGGCTCTGCTGGCGGTGCTGCCCGGGCTCATGCCGGCGAGCGAACGCAGCGTCGTGGCCACCGCGATGCCGCTGGCCAGCATCGTGTGCTCGATGACGCTCGGCGTGCTGCTGCTGCGCTGGTTCCAGGCGGTGCAGGTCGTCGGCATCGGCTTCGCGCTGGCAATCGCGGCAGCGATGCTGCTGCTGCTGAACCCGCAGTGGCCAGGTGCCGCCATCTCGCTGTTCGGCGTGCTCGGGCTGGTGCAAGGTGCCAGCTTCGCCTCGATTCCCGAGCTCAACCCGCACCCGAGCGACCAGGCCCTGGCGAACGGGGCGTTGGCACAGGCCGGCAACCTGGGCAACGCCGTCGGCACCCCGCTGATGGTGTGGCTGCACGCGATCAGCGGTGTCGGTGCCCTGCTGGCATTCGTGATGCTGTGCTACGCGGCCGGTATCGGCGCGTTGACCGTGCTGGCCAGGCGCCGTCGCGCATCGAGTCGCCCGAACCCATGAATCCTGCAATGGCCGTCCTCGCCGGTTCCGACGCGAACATGGTCGTCGACATTGCCGGACTTCGGCGCACGCCTGAAGCGATTGCGCCGTGCGCAGTTGGCCGGCGTGGACCAGACGACCGTCTCGCGCTGGGAAAACGGCACGGTCCGCCCTGCCACGTCGCTTGCCGAGGCGGTGCTGCGTGCCCTGCAGGCACCTGTCCATGCGAACGATGCCGCGTTGCGACGACTGGTCGAATCCTCGACGCTGACGGTGCACCTGATCAGCGACGTCGATCACCTGCTACTGACCGCCTCTCCTGCCCGCGTGCGCGAAGGGAACGTGTCGCTGGCAGCGCTTCGCGGGCAATGCCTGTGGCCGGCCGCCAGCCCGGTCATTCATGCCGCCGAGAGCGATCTGGCGGCGCACGGCTGACGGCCCTGCGGCGCACCTCGACCGGTCGAGATCGAACTGCAGGCCTGGAGCAGCGGCTTCCTGCCGATCCTGGCCGGACGCATGGTGTGGGAACGGGTGTGGCTGGCAGACGGACGGCCGGCCCGGTTGTGCACGCTGCTGGGTGCGGTCTGCGCGCACGTCGGGCAACCGCACGAGGGGCCCTCGTAGGACGGGATGGCGCGCACGCCATGATCGCTGCTGACAGCCGAGGCATCGGCCAGAGCGTCGGTGCCTTCATGCGATCGATCACGCGCAGCGCACCGAACCGCACGGGCGCGGACACGACGCTCAGGCAGTCTTCGTCAGGTGTTCCAGCAACTCGTCGGTCGCCGCATCGGGCGGAAACACCGGATAGACGCAACGGGTGATCACCCCATCGTCCACCACCAGGGTCAGTCGCCGGATCAGCGTCATCCCGTCGGCATCGAACGTCGGCAGCGCCAGCGCCGTGGCCCAGCGCCGCTCGGCGTCCGACAGCAGCGGATAGGGCAAGTGCAACCGCTCGGCGGCTTCGCGCTGCTCGCTGGTGCTCTGGCTGCTCAGACCGAAAACCTGCACGCCCAACGCCTCGAACTCGGCGTGCAGGTCGCGAAAACGGCACGATTGCGGCGTGCAGCCGCGCGCACCCGGAATGTCGTCCCACCCCGACGGCAGCGCCTGACCGGGCACACCGGTGCGCGGATAGACGAAGACCACGATGCGCCCGCGCTGCGCGCTCAGGTCGAGCGTTTCGCCGTCGGCCGCGGGCAGTGCCAGTGCGGGCAGCGCCCGACCCGACAGGTGGTCGCAAGCACCGTCGTCCTGGGGCACGGGCAGCTCGTCGGGTAGCAAGGTGGTATTGGCCATGGAGCGCTTGGAGAAGGGTATTCGGGGCGATACAGCGGCCTGCAAGGGCGAAAAGCCGTTCCGGAGAAGCTACATCGACTGTTGAATCAACGGGTTGCCAGGGTCCGACCCCATCTTTCCCCATCTTTCCAACGTCAGATGGCCAGGTACTCGTGACGCAGGGCTTCGTCTCCGAGCACTTCCTGGGCGGTGCCGGCGTAGACGATCTCGCCGGTGTCCAGGATCAGGGCCGAGTCGGCAAGCTTCAGCGCGGCGACCGCGTTCTGCTCGACCAGGATCGTGGTGATGCCCTCGTTCTTGACCTCCAGCAGCGCCCGCTCGATGTCGTGGCGCACCACCGGGGCCAATCCCTCGTACGGCTCGTCCAGCAGCAGCAACCGCAGGTTGCGCGCCAGCGCGCGGGCGATGGCCAGCATCTGCTGCTCGCCGCCCGACAGGGTCGTGCCTTCCTGCTTCGCTCGCTCCTTCAAGCGCGGAAAAAGGGAGTAGATCCGCTCGAGCTCCCAGCCCAGCTCGCCCTCGATGCGGGCCAGTTCGATGTTCTCCTCCACGCTCAGGCCCTGGATGATGCGCCGGTCCTCGGGCACCAGTTGCACGCCGGCCAGGGCGGCCTGGTAATCCTGCATCTGGTGCAAAGGCTCGCCCTGCAGCCAGACCTCGCCGCTGCGCACCACCGGGCTGGCGGCGCGGGCGATGGCGCGCAGCGTGGACGTCTTGCCGGCACCGTTGCGCCCCAGAAGCGCAACGATCTCGCCTTCGTTGACGGTGAACGAGACGTTCTGGACGATGTAGCTGTCCCCGTAGTACGCCTCCAGATGGCTGACACCGAAGTAGGCGTCACGCGCCAGGCCCGGCGCGATGTCGTCGGCGCGCGAACCGCCGATCCTGGCGGCACCGGGTGCCGCGGCCGCGGTTGACGTGCTGCTCATCAGACTTGCTCCTCGCCCAGGTAGGCTTCCTTCACGCGCGGATCGTTCTTCACCTCTTCGGGTGTGCCTTGGCAGATGATGCGTCCGCCGGCCAGCACGGTGATCCGGTCGGCCAGGCTGAACACCACGTGCATGTCGTGCTCGATGATCACCTTGGTCATGCCGCGCGCCTTGATCTTCTTCAACAGCTCGATCGTCGCGTTGGTGTCGTGGCGCGCCATGCCGGCGGTCGGCTCGTCCAGCAGCAGCAGCCGGGGTTGCTGCGCCAGCCCCATCGCCAGCTCGAGCCGACGCTTGTCGCCGCGCGACAGCGCCGTGGCCAAGGTGTCGAACATCGCACCCAGTCCCAGGTCGCTGAGAATCTCTTCGGCCTGTCGACGCACGGCCACCTCGCCTGCGAAACGTCGGAACCAGCTCAGGCGAAAGCTGCCATCGCGCTTGGCCAGGATCGGCACCATGACGTTCTCCAGCAGCGACAGGTCCGGAAAGATCTCCGGGGTCTGGAAGACCCGCACCACGCCCAGCTGGTTGATCTCGTGGGGTGCGCGGCCGGTCAGGTTCTCGCCATCGAAGATGACGTGCCCGGTGTCCGGGCGCAGCCTGCCGATGCACACGTTGAGCAGCGTCGACTTGCCGGCACCGTTCGGCCCGATGATGGCGTGAGTCTCGCCCTCGGTGACCGACAGGTCGATGTCGGACAGCGCGTGCAGGCCGGCGAAGCTCTTGTGCACGTCGGCCACGTGCAGCACGGTGTTCTCCACCGCAGGGGTCATGGCTGCATTCATCGGATTCACCCTGCGCTGTCGATGGCCGCGCCGGGCGCGGTGGAACGGTTCGGGACCGAGGCGCGGTCCTCGCGCCGGAACATCCCGCCGATCCGGCGCACGCCCTCCATGATGCCGCCGGGCAGGAAGATCACCACCAGCATGAACACCAGTCCCAGCGTCAGGTGCCAGCCGTCACCCACGAACAGCCCGACGGTGTCGACCACGAACGGCTGGATGCTGTCGGGCAGTGCCTCGAAGGCCCGGTTCAGCGCCCCGGCGTTGAATGCGGACAGGATGTTCTCGAAGTACTTGATCAAGGCCGCCCCGATCACCGGCCCGATCAGCGTGCCCGCCCCGCCCAGGATGGTCATCAGCACCACTTCGCCCGAGGCGGTCCATTGCATGCGCTCGGCCCCGGCCAGCGGATCGGTGACCGCCATCAGCGAACCGGCAAGCCCTGCGAACATGCCCGAGATCACGAAGGCCCAGATCAGGTAGGGGCGGGTGTTGAAACCGGTATAGGCCATGCGCGTCTGGTTGGACTTGATCGCCCGGAGCATCATGCCGAACGGGGAGCGGAAGATGCGCAGCGCGATGAAGAAGGCGAGGATCAGCACCACGGCGCAGAAATAGAACGCGGCCTCGTCGCGAAGCTCCAGCCCGAACAGGTTGGGCGTGGGCAACGATCGCGTCACCTCGATGCCCACGGCCGCATCCAGCACGCGCGCATCGTTCAACGACAGCTGCAGGCCACTCTCGCCGTTGGTGATCGGTGTCAGCACCGAGTAGGCGAGCTTGTAGGACATCTGCGCGAAGGCCAGCGTCAGGATCGAGAAGTAGATGCCCGATCGCCTGAGGCTGATGAAGCCGATCACGCAGGCGAACAGCCCGGACAGCACCACGCTGAACAGGATGGCCGGCAGCACGTTCATGCTCAGCAGCTTGAACGACCACACCGCGGTGTAGGAACCCACGCCCAGGAAGGCGGCATGCCCGAACGAGAGATAGCCGGTCAGCCCGAACAGGATGTTGAAGCCGATGGCGAACACCCCGAAGATGGCGAACTTCTGCATCAGGTCCGGGTAGTTGGCGCCGAACGGTGCCAGCCAGATGGGCATGGTCAGCACGGCGGCGCTGAACAGCGCCAGCAGCACCCAGTCCGAGGTCGCACTGCGCGAAAGCGTGGAGGCGTTCATCGGCACGGGTTTCCACAGGGTCGGATCATCGACGGACGGGGGTGTGAGCGCTGCATCATCAGTCCTCCATGACGCCGGCCCGGCCCATCAGGCCGCGCGGCCGGATCAGCAGGACCGCCACGGCGACCAGGTAGATGATCACCTGGTCGATGCCCGGGATGATGGCCTTGACCTCGGTCATCGAGGCGAAGGATTGCAGGATGCCGAGCAGGAAACCGGCAAGCACGGCCCCGCCGAGCGAGCCCATGCCGCCGACCACCACCACCACGAAGGAGAGCACCAGGAAGTCCATGCCCATGTGGTAGTCCGGCGGCAGGATGGGGGTGTACATGACTCCGGCCAACCCGGCGCAGACCGCCGCCAGGCCGAACACGATGGTGAACCGGCGCTGGATGTTGATGCCGAGCATGCCGACCATCTCGCGATCCTGCATGCCGGCGCGCACCACCATGCCGAATGTGGTGAAGCGCAGGAAGGCGAACGTGGCGCCGATGATGAGCAACGAGAACACCAGGTAGATCAGCCGCCACCAGGGGTAGACGACGTTGTCGCTCAATCCGACCCAGCTGCCGATGTTGGCCGATCCGGCGACCACGTCGGGGGCCAGCTGCGGGATGGGGTTCGCACCGAAGTAGTGGCGCACGATCTCCTGGATCACGATGGCCAGCCCGAAGGTCACCAGGATCTGATCGGCGTGGGTACGCTTGTAGAAGTGCCGGATCAGGCCACGCTCCATCACCCAGCCGATCAGCAGCATGATCGGCACGGTGAACAGGATGGCGATCGGCACCGAGTAGTCGACGATGATCGGGCCGATGACCGGGAACTTGGCCTCCAGGATCGGCACCTCCTTGAAGGCATCGAAGAAGGTGATGCTCTCGTCCTTGACCTTGGTGGAGATGGTCAGCAACTCGTTCATGCCCACCGCGCAGAAGGCGCCGAGCATGAACAGCGCGCCATGCGCGAAGTTCACCACGCCCAACGTACCGAAGGTCAGTGTCAACCCGAGCGCGATCAGCGCGTAGGCGCCGCCCTTGTCCAGGCCGTTCAGGATCTGCAGCAGCAACGCGTCCACGAGGGTCGGGCTCCATCAGGGTCGGGGGCGAGCATCACGGGCTCGACCGGGCGGGCACATCGGCATGCCCTCGTCCGCCACTCCGTCATCGCTGGCGGAAGGATCGGCGGGCCGAGGTGGCCGGTGAGTGGGAAGGTGGGGATCGGGAGTCGACGGTCACCGGCGCGACGACCGGTGACATCGATCAGCGGCCGAGCCGGGTCGGACGGTAGCGAGCCTTGTCGGCTAGTCGGTCGCGCCGAGCGCATGACAGGCCCGGCTCCTCGTACGGAGGCCGGGCCGCGGCGCAGCCTATGCGCCGTTGTTGCACTGCCCCAGGTCGCCACCGGCGAACATCGGGTGATCCACGGCGTACTCGACCTGGGCACGCGGGGTGACCTCGACCACTTCGAGCAGGTCGAACTGCGAGGACGGCTCTTCCTTGCCCTTCACCACCAGCACGTCCTTGAAGCATTGGTGATCCTCGGCGCGGTACTCGGTGGGGCCGTTGCCCATGCCGTCGAACTCGAAGCCTTCGAGCGCCGCACCGACCTGGCACGGCTCGAACGTGCCGGCCCGCTCGCAGGCGTCCGCGTACAGCAGGGTCTGCACGTAGCAGGTGTGCGCCGCCTGGCTCGGCGGGAAGCCGTATTCCTGGCCGAAGCTCTTGACGAACGCCTGGCTGCCCTCGTCCTGCAGCGACCAGTGCCAGTTGGTGGAGCCGTAGATGCCCTTGACCGCGTCCCCGGCGCCCTGCGCCATCAATCGCGAGTACAGCGGCACGATGATCTGGAAGTCCTTGCCGTCGACCTGCTTGTCCTTGAGGCCGAACTGCACCGCCTGGGTCAGCGAGTTGACCATGTCCTTGCCGTAGTGGTTGAGCACCAGCGTGTCGGCGCCCGAGTTCAGCACCGGCGTGATGTACTGGCTGAAATCGCCCGCGCCCACCGGGGTGAGCACGTTCTGGGCGGTCTGCCAGCCGATCGCCTCGGTGGATGCCTGCACCGACTCCTGCACCGTGTAGCCCCAGGTGTAGTCGGCGGTCAGGTGGTAGGCGTTGCGCTCGGTGCCGTAGGCCTTCTCCAGTACCGGGCCCAGCGCGGCGCCGGACATGTAGGCGTTGAAGAAGTGCCGGAAGCCGTTGGCCTTCTTGTCCTTGCCGGTGGTGTCGTTGGAGTGGGTCAGGCCGGCCATGAAGATCACGCCCGCTTCCTGGCAAAGACCCTGGACCGCGATCGCCACGCCCGAGGAGGAGCCGCCGGTGATCATCAGCGCACCGTCCTTCTCGATCATGCGCTTGGCCGAGGCGCGTGCCGCGTCCGACTTGGTCTGGGTGTCACCGGTCACGTACTCGACCTTCTTGCCCAGGATGCCATTGCCCTTGAGCTCGCTCGGCGTGAACGTGTTCATCATGCCGCCGTCACCCTCGCCGTTCAGGTGCTTGACCGCCAGCTTGTAGGCGCGCAGCTCGTCGGCGCCCTCGTCCGCATAGGCGCCCGACTGGGGCACGTTGAATCCCAACGTGACGGTGCTGGCGTCACCGGGATTGTTCAGGAACTCGGCGCCGAACGCGTTCCTGGAAAAGAACATCGGTGCGCTGCTGATCGCCGCCGTGGCCGACGTGGCCTTCAGGACATCGCGTCGCGACCAGCTGCCGCCCTTGTTGATCTTGCTCATAGCCGTTCTCTCCTCGTGAAACAGACCCGATGGACCCGGGTTCTGATTGTCGTGTGCAACGCCTGCTCACCGCCCGAACACGCGTCGGCTCGATGCGCCTGACACCGGAGCCGACCGCGGAACAGGCCGTGTGTCGTCCGGATTCATCACGATATGCAGTATAGAGAGATGAACTTATGGCAATAACCAAATAAATACTTCAGTAAAAACAGTGGGTTGTAAGTTTCGCCAGCGAGTCTGACGAACCCATCCGATCCTGATCGACCCGGCGTGTTACGAAAGGTAACGGCACAGGGCGAAACGGTACAGGGCCGCCGAGCCCCTCATTCGTCCAGCGCCACCCCGAACAGCCAGTGATCCAGCACCGCGTGGACATCCTCGACGCCCCGCTTCTTGAGCGCCGAGAAGGACTGCAGCGTGGCCTCCACCCCTTCGCCCTCCAAGGATCGACGCGTGCGCTCGAGCTGCCGTGCCTGCTCGCTGCGCGACAACTTGTCGGCCTTGGTGAGCAGCACGTGCAACGCACCGCGCCCCTGCTGCTGGATCTCGATCAGCTGCCAGTCCACCGGTTGCAGCGGGTGGCGGATGTCCATGACCACGACCAGTCCGGCCAGTGCTTCGCGGGTGAACAGGTACTCGCTCATCGCACGCTTCCACGCCCCCTGCTTCTCCTTGGACACCTTGGCGTATCCGTAGCCGGGCAAGTCGACCAGGAAGCGCTCGCTGTCCGGCACCCCGACCTCGAAGTGATTGATCAGCTGGGTGCGACCGGGGGTGCGACTGGTGCGCGCCAGCTTGCCGTTGCGCGTGAGGGTGTTGATGGCACTCGACTTGCCGGCATTGGACCGACCGGCGAACGCCACCTCGATCTCGGCCCGCGGGCATTGATGAGGCTCGGAGGCGCTCGAATGGAAACGGGCGGCGAAGTAGGCACTGTTCATCCGCCGAACGGTAGCGCGGAGCAGCGCACCGCGCACGCTCGGGCACGACGGCGGGCTCGACGACAATCAAAGCGGCAATCAAGACGGCGGGCATGGCGGCGGGCATGGCGGCGGGCATGGCGGTGGGCATGGCGGTGGGCATGGCGATTGCGACCGGTGGCGCAGTGCCGTGCCGCCGTGGGAACTCGGGCCCCTCTGTTACCATTCACGGATCCTTGCGCGCGCTTCCGTCGTACAGTGCGAGTGTCCCGTTCCGATGATTATCGCAGCCCAGATGACGCTTCTCCTCGACCTGTTCCCGGGTAACGCCGATCGCACCATCGCCGGCCGACAGGCCGACCGTCGCCTCGCCTCGTGGCGCAACGTGCTCGCCGTCCTGTTCACCGGCTGCGCGCTGTCGGCCGGCTCGGCTCTCGCTGCCGACGAGCCGGCCGCCGCCGTGGGAGATGCCACCGCCGGGCAGGGCAAGGCGGCCGTGTGCGCCGCCTGCCATGGCGCAGACGGCAAGGCGCTGCAGCCCACCTACCCGAACCTGGCCGGACAGCACGCGTCCTACCTGGCCAAGCAGCTGACCAACTACCGCGACGGCGGCCGGGTCAATGCGCTGATGTCCGGCCAGGCCGCCAATCTCAGCGATCAGGACATCCTCGACCTGGCGGCCTACTACAGCGCCATGCCGGCCATCGATGGCGTGGCCACCGAGGAGAACCTGACGCTTGGCGAGAGCATCTATCGCGGCGGTATCACCGCACAGGGAATCGCCTCGTGCATGGGTTGCCACGGTCCGCAGGGGCTGGGCAATCCGGCCGCCGTGGTACCGGCGCTGCACGGTCAGAGTGCCGACTACACCGCCGAGCAGTTGCGCCTGTGGCGCGCCGGCGAGCGATCCAACGACCCCAACAACGTGATGGGCGCCCTGGCGCATCGCTTGACCGATACCGAGATCGAGGCGGTGGCCAACTACATCGAAGGACTTCACTGAGCAGGCACCGATCGGCGTCGCGCCTGGTGCGACGCTTGCAGTCCCTTTCCCTGCCGGCGGGAACCGGACGGGCGCGATGCGGTCCGACCGGCACCGACCGCCCTCGTTGCCCCTTCCCGGAGTATTCCTCATGTCGACCCTGTCCCGCCGCCAGCTACTGCGCACGTTGACCGGCACTGCCTTGGCGCTCGGCGTCACCAGCGCCCTGCCGATCCATGCGCAGGGCAATGGCTACCAACTTGTCCAGCCGCCGCAGAACACCTCCATCGCCGACAAGGTCGAGGTGCTGGAGTTCTTCTGGCTGGGCTGCCCGCACTGCTACTCGCTCGAGCCGGACATGCTCGCCTGGGAGGCCCGCATGCCCGCCAATACCGTGATGGTGCGCGAGGCGCCGCCGCTGAACCCGAGCTGGGAGCAGCACTCGCGGGGCTTCTACGCTGCGCGCGCGCTGGGCATCGAGGAACCGTTCGTGCACGCCATGTTCAAGGCCATCCATGAGGACGGGGAACGCATGCGCTCCCCTGACGACATCGCCGACCTGGCTCAGACCCTGGGCGCGGACCGCGACAAGTTCCTCGGTACGATGGAATCGTTCACCGTCGAGACCGCCCTGCGCCGCTCGGTGCAGCTGGCGCGCGGGGCCGGCATCACCGGCGTGCCCTCGATCATGATCAACGGCAAGTACCTGACCGGTGCGTCGCTGGCCGGTGGCAATGCCGGCATCATCGACGTCATCGACCGCATGGTGGCGATCGAGAAGGCTCAGATGGGCCTCGAATAGGTCCGAGCCAGGGTTTGTCGCCGGCCGGGCCCAGGCGCGCCCGGCCGTTCCCGATCGCAGTGCTCGCTCGCCCTAACCTTGGGCGAGCGTGTCGTCGATCGCGACGATCGGAAAGGCACGCAGGAAATCCATCACCGTGGCGTCGTCCACATCCGCGGACTCCACGCTCAGCATGCCACCGCTGCGAAGCTGCACCAAAAAGTTGGCACCGGTGTCGGTATCGTCGCTCATGTCGATCACGGTGCGCTTCTGCACTCGCATCTTGCGCCCGGCCCCTCCGCCCATGACCGCGCCCATCTGAGCCAGGGCGGCCAGTCCGGCACCGGCCGCGCCCGAGGTAAGCGTCACATCGATGCGGTTGCCGTCCTGGTCGTAGCTGCGCGACAGGATGCTCATGCCCATCGCCCCTTGCTGCTCCAGCTGGCCGCCGGTCCAGTCCTGGACCGTGTCCGGGAAGATGGCGAGCGTACGGTCCTGGCGAATCTGCTGGAGGCTCTCCAGGCACCACTTCGCCTCGGCCAGCGCGCCGTCCAGATCATCGTCGCGCAGCAGCGTGGCCGCTTCCTCGCAGGCCGTCGCCGCCTCTTCGCGCACCGGGTCCGACTGAGCGGACGCGCCGGCGGGTAACAGTCCGACACCCAGCAGGGCGAGTGCCGCCAGGCCGGGGAAACGTTCGCGATCGATCATGGGCAGGCTCTCATCAGGCGAGGTGGCGCCGCGGTGTCGGCGGGAGCACATCGGGTGCCGATGCGCCGAGCTCGAACGTCACCGGCGTGTTGGCGATGCGGTAGTCGCGGTTCATGGTACTGACGTTCAGGCAGCGCACGGCGTCCACTCGCCGCTCGCCGTATCCCTCGTGAATATGCCCGAACACGTGCACCCGCGGCGCGATGCGGCGCACGGTCTCGAGCAGAGAGGGGCAGCCGGTGTGTTCGCTGGCACCACAGGGGCGTTCGACCGCGTCCAGCACCGCATGCGGCGGACCGTGGGTGATCAGCAGGTCGGTATCGGCGGGCACCAGCGCCCAGTGGCGTTCGATGTCCGGTCCCGGGTCGCGCATGAAACTCCAATCGTGAAAGCGCGGCGTGATCGGGGAGCCCCAGATCGACAGCCCGGCGATCCGGGTTCCCGAATCGTTCAGCAGCAGCACCCCCGCGGACCGGGCCATTCGCTGCGCCTGCTCGGGCTCCTGTTCCAGCCAGGTGTCGTGATTGCCGGCCACGAAGACGCGGTGCCGGTGCGGTTGCCCGGCAAACCAGTCCAGGAAATCCAGGTAGTCCTCGCGATGGCCGTGCGCGGTGATGTCCCCGGCATGCACCAGCAGGTCGCCCGCCGGCACGTCCACGCGGCGGTGATCGCCATGAGTGTCGCTGATGCAGACGATCTTCATCGTGCCTGATGCTCCTTGGGCCACGCCCCGATGCCGCCCGGCCTCACCGGCCGGCCTGTCCGATCGACTCGGCACCGATCGTGATCTCGAGCCGCAGCAGACCGTTCCAGGTGCGGCGATAGTCCGTTTCCGCCGGCCAGGTGACGGTCGGCCAGAACTCGTAGAACAACCACGGCCGCCACACGTTACGCCGATAGCGCACGCGCAGCTCGTGGCCGCGGTAACGCTCCCGGACCTCGCCGTTGAGCGCGGTGTGATACGTGGCCCGGGCCTCCAGGGCGATCGCCGATCGTGCCGTCAGATCGGCATACGCGCCGAACACCTGGTTGAGATAGGCGCCCTTGCGACCCTTGCGCCAGTCGAACGTGGTGGACGAGCGCAGGATGCGCGAGCGTTCGGCGCTCAGCGAGCGCGTCACGTCCAGCTGCAGCCGGTCATCGAAGCCGGAGGTGGAGTAGTAGTAGTAGCGATTGCTGAGCCGCAACCGGACGCGCTCGGCGAGCTGTTCGCGGTACTCCGCGTTGAAGCGCCCGAACAGCTGCAGGCGTCCCTCTCGCTGACGGGTGCCCAGATCGAAATCCAGAAGACTGGATTCGCGCGCCCGGCGCACGAACCGCAGGGCCAGCGACAGGGACTGCTCGTCCGCCTCGATCGCGGTCGATTCCGACACGCCATCGGCCCCTTCGCCCAGCTCGTCCTCGGTGCTGAGCAACAACCGGAGCCGCTGCTCCGAGCGCGGCAGCACCACCCGCAGCTTGACACTGGGATCGAGCTCGAACCCCTCGGTGGGCGGCTTCTTCGCATCCAGCCGAACCCGCATGAAGCTGGTGTTCGGCTCGGCACTCTGCGACGGGCCGGCGAAGAAGTCGTCCAGCTCGTACATGAACGCCCCGAAGCGTTCCGAGGCGTTGCGCTGCGCATTGTCGACGAATTTCGCCACCGAGGCGAGCATGCCCGGCCCTTCCGGCGCCGGCTCGCCGTCGCCGGGAACGGTGTCATCCGCTACCGGCTCGTCGGGACCAGCCCCCGAATCGGCAGCGCTCGACGCCCCCGGCAGCACCGGCGCGGCGGCCCGCTCGCCAAGCCAGGCGCAGCCGGCGAGGGCGCCGACCAGCCAGAGCGACCCCACGCCGATGCCGACACGCCGCGCCGCACGCCGCGCCCTACGCCACCCGAAACCCGGCCCAGGGCGCCACCCAAGGCACGGCGAGACGCTCGCGCGAACGCTGGCCACCGGTCTCGGCGCCGATCGCGTCATGAGGCTTGCCGCCGGGCTCACCGGACAGCGCCGCGGTCCGGGTCGTCCACCAGCGTCAGCAGCCGATCCATGTCCGCATCGGTGCCGATCGAGATGCGCAGCCACCGGGCGATCGGCTCGAGCGACCAGCGTCGTACCAGCACGCCGGCGGCCGACAGGCGCGCAGCCAGCGCCGGGCCATCCTCGTCGGCCTCGTCGGATGGCTGCGCGAACACGAAGTTGGCAGCCGACGGCAGCACCGTCCAGCCGCGCGAATGCAACGCCTCGGTGAAGCGCTCGCGCGTGGCGACGATGCGCGCCACCTGGTCCCGGTAGGTCGCCTCGTCCTGCAACGAGGCAATGCCCGCCGCCTGCGCCACGGCGTCCACCGGGTAGGAATTGAAGGAGTTCTTGACCCGCTGCAACGCCTCGATCAGCGCCGCATCGCCCAGCGCCACGCCCAGCCGCAGCCCGGCCAGCGACCGGCCCTTGGAGAAGGTGCGCGACACCAGCAGGTTGGGATGGCGATCGATCAGTGCCACCGCGCTGTCGGCCCCGAAATCGGCGTAGGCCTCGTCGATCAGCACCACCCGGTCCGGGCAGCGCTGCAGCAGCGCCTGGATCGCCGGCAAGCCGATGGCTCGCCCGGTGGGGGCATTCGGATTCGGCAGGATCACCCCGGCGCTGTGCACATCCAGCGCGAAGCGAGCCGGATCCAGCGCGAACCCGTCCTGCTCGGACAACGCCAGCTCGTCGGACTCGATGCCGTACAGGCCGCAGTACACCGGGTAGAAGCTGTAGCTGGGCGAGGGATGGTGCAACCGGCCTCGCCCGGTGAAGAAGGCCAGGAAGGCGAACGCCAGGATCTCGTCCGAGCCGTTGCCCACGAACACCTGTTCACGGCGCAGGCCGTGGTGGGCTGCCAGGGTGTCGCGCAGGCGGATCGACTCGGCGTCCGGATAGCGTCGCAGCGCATCACCGTCCACCTGCGCGATCGCCTGCAGCACCGCTGCCGAGGGCGGATACGGATTCTCGTTGGTGTTGAGCTTGACGATGTCGGGGCCGGCGCGCTGCTCGCCGGGCACGTAGGGCACCAGCCGATGGACCGTCTCGCTCCACAGGGCGCTCATGAGCACCCGCTCGGAAGATGGCACGGGCGGCACGGGCGCACGGGTTGCTCGGCGGCGCGGCGGGTGCGCCGACGGTCAACGGAAACACGACAGGTCATCGACGAAGCAAGCAATGGCGCCGGGGGAGTCCAGCGGTTCGGCCCGGGTGGTGACAGCCGCAAGCGCGGGCGCCGGGTCGCCTACCATGCCCGGTACCCTGTGCGGGTAGCGACGTCCCCGCCGACCACCTGCGAGAAGCCCCTTGAGCGACCAACACTTCGACTACGTGGTGATCGGCGCCGGTTCCGCCGGCTGCGCCCTGGCCAACCGCCTGAGCGCCGATGGTACTACACGGGTCGCCCTGCTCGAGGCCGGTGGGCGCGACACCAACCCGTGGATTCACGTACCGGTCGGCTACTTCAAGACCATCCACAACCCGGCCACCGACTGGTGCTACGTGACCGAGCCGGATCCGGGCATCGACGGGCGCTCGCTGAAGTGGCCGCGCGGCAAGGTGCTCGGCGGTTCCAGCTCGATCAACGGCCTGCTGTACGTGCGCGGGCAGCACGAGGACTACGATCGCTGGAGCGAGATCGGTTGCCGCGGCTGGTCGCACGACGAGGTGCTGCCCTACTTCAAGCGCGCCGAGAACCAGGTGCGCGGCGAGGACGAGCACCACGGCAGCGGCGGCCCGCTGCGGGTCAGCGACATGAGCTTTGCCCGCCCGATCTGCGACGACTTCATCGCAGGCGTCCAGCAATGCGGCACGCCGCGCAACGACGACATCAACGGCGCGACCCAGGAGGGCGTGGGTTACTACCAGCTGACCGCGCACAAGGGGCGGCGCTGCAGCTCGGCAGTGGCGTACCTGAAGCCTGCGCGCGCGCGCACCAACCTGTCGGTCATCACCGGGGCGATGGTTGCGCGCATCGAGTTCGACGGCACCCGGGCGGTGGCGGTTCACTACCGGCGGGGCGATCGGGCGCACCGCGTGGTGGCCGATGCCGAGATCCTGCTGTGCGCCGGCGCGATCGGCTCGCCGCAGCTGCTCGAGGTGTCCGGGGTCGGCGATGGCGCGCTGCTGGGCAACCTGGGCATCCAGGTGATCGCCGATCGACCGGCGGTGGGCGAGAACCTGCAGGATCATCTGCAGCTGCGCGCGGTGTACCGCACGCAGCGTCCGGTGACGCTGAACGACGAGCTGTCCCACCCACTGCAGAAGCTGCGCGCCGGTCTGCAGTACGTCGCCTTTCGCAGCGGCCCGCTGAGCATGGCGGCCAGCCAGGTCTACGCGTTCTGCCGCACCCGCCTGTCCAACCGGCGCCCCGATATCCAATACCACTTCCAACCGTTGTCGGCCGATTCGCCCGGCGAGGGGCTGCACCCGTTCTCCGCCATCACCGCCTCGGTGTGCCAGCTGCGCCCGGAAAGCCGCGGATCGATCCACATCGTCTCGCCGCGCAACGGCACCCACCCCCGCATCGTGCCCAACTACCTGTCCACCGAGCTGGACCGGCGCACCGCGGTGGAGTCCCTGCGCCACGTTCGACGCGTCATGGAATCACAGGCCATGCGCGATCACGTCAAGGAGGCGATGCTGCCGGACCCGGCAGCCGCCAGCGACGAGGCGCTGCTGGCCGAGGCGCGTCGCATCGCCAATACCATCTATCATCCGGTGGGCACCTGCCGGATGGGTGCCGATGCCGACTCGGTGGTCGATGAGCGACTGCGGGTGCGTGGGGTCAGCGGCCTGCGCGTGGTGGACGCCTCGATCATGCCGGAGATCGTGTCCGGCAACACCAACGCACCGACCATCATGATCGCCGAGAAGGCCGCCGACCTGATCATCGAGGATGCCCGACACGCGCGCCCGCAGGCGGCGATGGCATGAGCGGCTCGGCGTTCGATCGCATCCTGGCGCGCGCGCAGGCCGCACCCCGGCGCATCGTGCTGCCCGAGTCCGCCGACGAGCGCGTGCTGCGCGCCGCCCGGCAGGCGCTCGACCAGGGCCTGGCGCAGCCGGTGCTGCTCGGCCGGCCGGATACCATCCGCGACGAACTGGCACGCCTGGGCCTGAGCGCCGAGGGACTCGATCTGCACGACCCGGCACAGGCCGGCTTGCTCGAGCGGTTCACCGAGACCGTGCTCGAGCTGGGCAGCCAGCGTGGCATGACGCGCGAGCGGGCGGCCCAGTCGGTCGGCTCGGCGGTGACCTACGCCTGCCTGATGGTGCGCGCAGGGCTGGCCGATGGCTGCCTGGCCGGAGCGGTCACCGCCACCGCCGATGTGGTGCGCAGCGCACTGCGCACCATCGAGCGCGAAGCGGATGCCACCGTGGTGTCCAGCTGCTTCCTGCTGCTGTTCGACACCGGGCACCCGCTCGGGGATGCGTTCGTGGCTGCCGACTGCGCCCTGGTCATCGATCCGGACGCCGAGCAGCTGGCCGCCATCGCCACCGCCGCCGGCGACTCGGCCCAGCGCCTGCTGGAGCTGGAACCCGCGGTGGCCATGCTCAGCTTCTCGACGGCGCAGAGCGCCCGGCACGCCGCCGTGACCAAGGTGCGCGAGGCCACCGTCCTGGCCCGAACCGCCCGTCCCGATCGGCGCATCGTCGGCGAGGTGCAGCTGGATGCGGCCCTGGTGCCCGAGCTGCTGGGCAGAAAGGCCCCGGACGAGCCGCCCGGCCCACCGTGCAACGTGCTGGTGTTCCCCTCGCTGGACGCCGGCAACATCGGCTACAAGCTGATCCAGCGCTTCGGTGGCGCACGGGCGATCGGCCCCATCCTGCAGGGGCTCGCCCAGCCGATCAACGATCTGAGTCGCGGCTGCAGCACCCAGGACGTGCTCGACATGATCGCGGTCACCGCCGCCCAGGTTCGCGACACGGCCTGATTCCGGTCCGGTCCCCAGGTCGATTCCCAGGTCGATTCCCAAGTCTATTCTCAGGTCGATCCCGCGTGCGGGGCGTGCGCCGCTCAAGCACGCTTGCCCGCGCGCCGCTACCTGCCGCGATGACGCACCGCTGCCGCCCATGTCGTCCATGAACCGCCCGTCGCTGCCCCCCCCTGGCGCACCGATCGCCTGGCGCACCAGCCGCTGCGCGCCGTTCGCCACCCAGGAGCGTTGGTGGGCGGCGGTGCGACGCGATCTGCTGCCGCAGGCGAGCGATCCGATGACCATCGCGCTCGAGGGATGCCCGGCGTTGCGCTTCGCGCTCGGCGGGCGCGCAACCCGTTTCGCGATCGGCTTGCCGACGCATGACCACCTGTCGCTCGCCGATGTGGCGGTGGCCGACCAACTGGCCGTGCAGCGCATCGGCCCGGCGCTGGACACCCTGCTGCAGGCGCCCGGCGATGGCGCACGCCGGACCCGCCCGCTCGCCTGGCGCGCTGCGCGCATCCCCGACGACAGTGCGTTGCTGGCCGCTGCCCGCCTTGACGCGTCGTCCGGGCGCTGGGCCTGCCATCCAGTGGCGGCCAGCGCCTGGTTCGAGCTGGACAACGGGCCGCTGCCGGTGCCCGGCAAGCTGCGTCGCAACCTGCAGCGCCTGAACCGGGCGCTGCAGTCGCTGGGCGAGGTGCACATCGAGGTGCACGACCGGCGCGATCCGACGGCGCTGGCGCAGGCCTTCGACGACTTCCTGCGACTGGAGGCATCGGGCTGGAAGGGCGCCGCGGGCACCAACGGCGGTCCGGGCACCGCCATCGCCGGCGATCCCCGCCTGCTGAGCTTCTACCGCGGACTGCTCGACGAAGACGAAGACGCGCTGCACCCGCAGATCGCGCTGCTGCGCCTGGATGGCCGGACCATCGCGGCCAAGTACGGGCTGCGCAGCGGCGATACGCTGAGCCTGCTCAAGATCGCCTACGATGAGACTTACGCTGCGCAGTCGCCGGGCTCGCAGCTGCTGCTCGGGCTGATGACGCAGGCGCAGGCGGCCGGCATCACCCGGCTCTCTCTGGTCACCTGCCCGGCCTGGGCGGCGCGCTGGCGACCGCTCAGCGCGCCGGTCTGGCACGTGACACGCTACGCGGACTCGCCGGGCGGGCGAGCGCTGGCCCGCTGGGACCGCACCGCTCGCCGGGTGCGAGCCCGCCTTGGCCGCCTCCGATCGACCCTGCGCCGGACACCCTCAGCATGAACATACTCGGGCTCAACCACTGGTTTCACGACACCAGCGCCTGCCTGGTGCAGGACGGGCGACTGGTCGCGGCGCTGGAGCAGGAGCGCTTCTCGCGCGACAAGCACACCCGGGCCTTTCCCGATGAGGCCATTGCCCACTGCCTGCAGATCGGGGGCATCGGCCTGCAGGACATCGATCGCGTGGCGATATCGATCAAGCCCTCGCACCGCTGGGCCACCAAGTTCGGCTACGCGATGCGGCGCCCGCACCGGGCCGGACCCTTCGTACGCCACGAGCTGCTGAACGGGCTGATGAAGCAGCGCCGGCTCAGGCGCTGGCTGCAGGACAGCTGGCCGGACACGGCGCAGCGACCGCCGGTCCACGCCATCGAGCACCACCTGGCGCACGCGGCCGGCAGCTTCTACGTCTGCCCGCACGAGCACGCCGCCATCCTGTCACTGGACGGCTCGGGCGAGTGGGCCTGCAGCTGGCTGGGCGAAGGGCGTGGGAATCGGGTCGAGCATTTCGGCTCCAGCGATTTTCCGCACTCGCTGGGCGCGGTGTACGAGGCGGTCACCGAGTTCTGCGGCTTTCGGCCGAACTACGACGAAGGCAAGACCATGGGCCTGGCACCGCTGGGGGATCCGTCGCGCTTCATCGAGGCGGCGCGCCGCTGCGTGCGGGTGGACGAGACCGACGGGCGCATCCAGGTCGATCAGTCCTGGTTCGACTACGCCTACTGGGGCCACCGACGCTGCGGTGCCCGCTTTCTGGCCACGTTCGGCGAGCCACGCGCGGCCGACGGCGAGTTCCTGGATCATCACCGTGACGTGGCCGCCGCCTTCCAGCAGGTGCTCGAGGAGTGCGCCCTGGCACTGGCCCGGGTGCTGCGCAGCCGCAGCGACGCGCGCCACCTGGTGATCGCCGGTGGGGTGGCGCTCAACAGCGTCATGAACGGGCGGCTGCTGCGCGAGACAGGCTTCGAGGATGTGTGGATCATGCCGGCCGCCGGCGATGCCGGTACCGCGATCGGTGCGGCCTACGTGCTGCACAACGGCGTGCTGGGCCAGCCGCGCAACGCCGTCCACGACGATCCCTACCTGGGCACCGGCTACGACGACGACCAGATCGAGGCGCAGTTGCGGGGTGCGAAACTTGCTTACCGACGAAGCGAGGACATCGCCGCCGACACCGCCGCGCTGCTCGAGCGCGGCGCGATCGTCGGCTGGTTCCAGGGGCGAATGGAAATCGGTCCGCGAGCGCTTGGCGCGCGCAGCATCCTGGCCAACCCTGCCGACCCGAGCATGAAGGACAAGATCAACCGCGAAGTGAAGTACCGTGAACCCTACCGCCCGTTCGCGCCATCGGCCACCGTCGAGGCGGCCTCCACCTTCTTCGATATCGACGTGGAGGCGCCGTTCATGCTGAAGGTCTGCCAGGTGCGCCACGACAAGCGCGCGCTGCTGCCGGCCATCACCCATGTCGACGGTTCGGCCAGGTTGCAGACGGTCCGGCGAGACAGCGCGCCGCGCTATCACGCCTTGATCGAGGCGCTAGGACGGCGCACCGGTGTGCCGGTGGTGCTGAACACCAGCTTCAACGTGCAGGGCGAACCGGTCGTGGAGTCGCCGCGCGATGCGATCCGCTGCTTCTATTCGAGCGGACTGGACTACCTGTCGATCGGCTCGTTCATCGTCGGCAAGCGCGATACCGGCGAGGAGCCTCCGGCGTGATGCATTCGTCGACGCAACGCACGACCCCGGCCGAGCGCGACGGCCGCCAGCTCGAGGCGCGGGCGCTGATGCAGCGCAGCGAGGCGGCCCGGTCGCTGTCCGAGCAGGCCATGAAACTGTCGCGACGTGCCAGCGGATCGGCCTCCGATGCACGGGTTCGCGCCCACGGCGCTCACCTGCGTGCCGAGGCCCGGCTCGGGCCGACACGCGAAGGCGTACAGCTGCCATTCCTTGCGCTACCGTTGGTGCCCGTTCCGGCGCCCGCCAAGCGAGCGGCCGACGTCACCGACGTCGCCCTCGATCAAGCCGCCTGACCCTTCCTCACCGATGCCCCAAGGCACCCGCACCACCGTCCTGATCGCGCTATCGGTCGCCGTGCTGGCCTGGCCGGTGTTCAGCGCGGTGGCCACCGCCCTGGCGGTCTTCCTGGGCGAAGGCTGGCAGTTGGACGCCTGGTCTCAGGAACCCAAGCGCCGCTGGTTGATGAACTGGCTGGCCGGATGGCGAGAGGCTGCTCCCTGGTCTGCAGGCCTGGCCCTTCTGGTCGTGCTCGAGCGCCTGCTGCTCGGCTTCTCGCACGTGACTTGGGCGATGCGCGGCATCGCGCTGCCGGCTGCCGGCGCCGCGCTGGCAACGATCGTGTGGCCCACGCCTGCCGATGCGGCACCCACGCTGATCATCACCGGCCTGGTGCTGGCGCTGATCACCCGCCTGATCGACCTGATCATCCGATGGCTGACCTGACCCACCGATCGCGGGCGACACCGCGCGCTCGCCGTCCCGCCGGCGCACGGCAGGCCCGGTTGGCCGGTCTGGCCACGCTGCTCTGCCTGAGCACCGTCAGCATCGCCGACGAGGCCTTGCTGGTCGGGGGTGGCTATGCCACCTGGCGCTCCGAGGCGCAGATCGAACTCAACGTCTCGTGGGTGCGCGATGTGCTGCGTCAGGCCGGGATTCCGGTCACCACCTGGTTCACCGATGGCGAGGCAGCGGGCGCCGACGTGATGACGCTGCGCACAGCGGACGCCGCTACCGACCCGCTGGATGCGTTGAGTTCGGTGTTCGGCGATCGTCGTCAGGCCCGCACCACCTACGCGGAGAACTCGCTCGGCGATCTGGCAGGCGGCACCCAGCGCGACACGCTGCTGCCGGCGCTGCAGCAGCGCCTGGACGAGAACGGCGAACCGCTGCTACTGGTCTACAACGGCCATGGCACCCAGTCGCCGGACTCGCCCGCCGGCGTCTCGCTCGAGCTGTGGGGTCAGAGCGCGCTGACGGTCGACGAACTGCACACGCTGGCGGGTGGGCGCACCGCGCCGCTGCGCTGGATCTTCACGCAGTGCTATTCCGGCGGCTTCCATCGCCTGGCGTTCGCCGACCCGCATTCCGGGTTGGAACTTGCACAGGGACAGCGCTGCGGTTTCACCAGCGAATCGGCCTACCGGCTGGCCGAGGGTTGCAGTGCCAGCATCGAGCTGGGCGACTACCGGGACTACACGACCTTCTTCTTCGCCGCCCTGTCCGGACGCGAGCGCGACGGGCGCATCGTGGACAGCGACCCGGATACCGACGCTGACGGTGTGACCACACCGCGCGAGGCTCACCTGTACACGTTGCGGCACGCCTACAGCAGCGATCTGTCACGCTCCACCAGCGAGGACTGGCTGGACGCCTGGCAGCCGTGGTACCTGCGCTGGCTGCCACCCCCTCGGCACGTGCCGACCAACGAGTACGCCGAGCTGTACCGCGACATCGCCTCGCGCCTGGACATCGTGCTGGACGAGAACACCCCGATCCGGTTGCGCGAGCAACTGGCGCGCTACCGGGACGATGTGCAGGCGCTGCACGAGGAGCGTGTGGCGCTACGCGAGCGCGAGCGCGGCCTGCGCGAGCGCATTAGGGCCGAGCTGCTACCGCGCTGGCCCGCGCTGCTCGGCCCCTACACTGCCGCCTATGCAAGCCTGGCCCGGAACGGCGACCTGGAACGCATCGCCGCCGACATCTCGGCCATGCCGACCTTCGACGAGCTGCAGCGTACGCAGGCCGAGGACGATGCGCTGGATGCGCGCTTCGTGGACAGCGAGCGGGCCGCGGTACAGCGTCTGAAGCTGCTTCGGATGCGGCGCCTGGCGCTGCTCAAGGATCAGCTGGCCCGCCACGGCGATGCCCAGGACCGCGACCGCTACGAGCGCCTGGTCAGCTGCGAGGCGCAACCGCTGACCCCGCCCGGCGCCATCGACCCCGTGCCTCGCTGACGCTCTGCCCGGCCCCCGGGGAAGCCCGGCGTCGCGCAGCGGGACCGAACGGTTCAGCCGACCAGCGGTTGCACCTCTTCCCACACCGAGGAAGGCTCCTGGCGCCCCACCTGTTCGCCCCGCGAATTGGCCACCAATGGGGCGAACCAGTCGGCCAGTTGCCGCTCATCCTCCCGTGCGATCAGACCCAGCCGTGACAGCACCGCCCCCAGCGTGACCCGCGCGGCACTGTTGCTGCCATCGTCCATCTTCAGCGCGATGCCGAGCCCGGCCTCGGGCAGCACGGCGGTGAAGACGCCTTCGGCACCGACCTTGACCAGCACACCCGGCGCCAGCCGCTCCATCAGCGCGGTGTCGATCCGCTCGCGCCCGGCCACCAGGTAGGGGTGGGCGGTGAGCGCGTCGTGCACCCGCTGCACCGCCTCGCGCCGCTCGCCCTGCAACCGGGACAGGTCGCCGAACCGAGCCATGGCCACCGCGATGCGTTGCAGCGGCAGGCACAGCGCGGGAATGCCGCAGCCGTCGTAGCCCCAGGGCAGTTCGGTGACCCGCGTGCCGCCCAGCGAGCCCAGCACCTCGAACCAGCGCTGTTGCACCGCATGGTTGTACAGGCGGTAGCGCTTGGTCTCCTCGCGCCGCGCCAGCGCGCTGGACAACATGCCCAGGTGCTTGCCCGAGCAGTTGTGGTGGATGCGCTCCGGCCCGCGTCCTTCGTTCATCAGCTCGTAGGCGGTGGCCTGATGCATCGGCAGCTCGGCCCCGCATTCCAGGTCATCGTGATCCAGCCCGATACGCTCCAGCCAGTCGCGCGCCAGCCCGACGTGAATCGGCTCGCCGTTGTGCGAGGCGCAGGCCAGCGCCAGATGGCGCTCGTCCAACTCGAAGCGTTCCATCGCCCCGGACTCCACGAACGGGATCGCCTGCAGGAACTTGATCGCGCTGCGCGGAAACACCTGCTGGCGGACATCGCCGAGCGACATCAGCACCCGTCCGCCGGACTCGGCCACCACCACCGAGCCGCGGTGACGGCTCTCGATCGCGTTGCCGCGCCAGCGATTGACCAGGACCGGATTCACGAGCGCGCCAACGCGGTGCCGATCCCGGTCGCCTCGCGCAGCCGTTCCAGGAACGGGGCACTGATCGCCCGGGCACGCGCGGCGCCCTCGGCCAGCACCGCATCGACCTCGTCCGGATGCGCCATCAGGTGATCGTAGCGTTCGCGCGGTTCGGCAAGCGTCGCCTCGACCCGCTCGAACAGGCGCTGCTTGGCATCCCCCCAACCGATGCCGGCGGCGTAGTCGGCCGCCAGCTCGGCGCTTTGCTCGGCGGTGGAGAAGGCATGGTGGATCTCGAACACGGTGTTGCCGAGCGGCTCCTTGGGCTCGCCCGGCTCCTGCGAGTTGGTGACGATGCGCATGATCGACTTGCGCAGCCGCTTGGAGGTCTCGAACAACGGAATGGTGTTGCCGTAGCTCTTGCTCATCTTGCGCCCGTCCAGCCCGGACAGCACCGCGCCCTCCTCCTCGGCAACCACGGCCTCGGGCAGCACCAGGTGCTCGCCGTAGACGTGATTGAATCGCTGCGCGACCACCCGCGTCATCTCCAGGTGCTGGGTCTGGTCACGGCCCACCGGCACGTGCGTGGCACCGAACATCAGGATATCGGCCGCCATCAGGATCGGGTAGCTGAACAGGCCCATGGTGATGCCCTGATCCGGATCGCGCTCATCGCCCCCATCCAGCCCACCGTCCAGGTTGGCCTGTACCAGGCCCTTGTAGGCATGTGCCCGGTTCATCGATCCCTTGGCGGTCAGGCAGGTCAGCATCCAGGTCAGTTCCAGGATCTCCGGGATGTCCGACTGGCGGTAGAACGTGGCGTGATCGGTGTCCAGCCCGAGCGCCAGCCAGGCGGCGGCGATCTCGCGACGTGAGCGGCGCAGCAGCTCGGGATCCTGATGCTTGATCAGCGCGTGGTAGTCGGCGAGGAAGTAGAATCCGTCACGATTCCGGTCGTGACTGGCCTCGACGGCGGGGCGAATGGCACCGACGTAGTTGCCCAGGTGCGGCGTGCCGGACGTCGTGATGCCGGTCAGCCAGGTCTGTTTGGACATGCAAGAGCGTTCCCTACGAAGTCGGCAAACCGGGCCGTGCCGGCAGGGGCGGCAGTGTAGCAAGCGACACCGCGGCAACCCTCTTCCGATGGCCACGCTGTCGGGCCTGTTGGCAGCGCTTGCGCTGCCGCCGGCAGGCGCCGCCGAGCTGCTCAGCGATCGCCTCGTGCTGATGGAGGCCGATGGGCGCAGCCACACCGTGCAGCACACCCTGTTCAGCGACGCCGTGCCGGCCACGTTGCAGCTGCCGGGCAGCGTCATCCCGCAACGCGTGGTGTTCGGCGGCCCGGAGCGATTGACCTTCCGCAGCGCCTGGGAAGCGCGGCCCGACCGATTGGCGCTGTGGTCCGGCAGCGCGTTCGCTCGCTACCGACATCAGTACGGGGATGCGGTGCGCAACCTGTCGAACGGCGCCTGGCGCCTGAGCGTCTCCTCGCTCCCGTCCGGATTGTCGATCGAGCTGGACGAGGCAACCTCCGATGCCGCCGCCAATGCCGCCGCCAATGCCGCCGCCATTGCCGCCTCGGAATCGGCAACCGTGAGCGCGGACGTCACCCCGACACGCATCGACATCGCCTCCACCTGGGTCTTTCCCAGCGATGTCGAGGTGCTGGACTGGCAGGCCGGCAGCGCATCGGCGGGCGAGTGGACGTTCGAGGACAACTCGCTCGGCTGGCAGCAGCGCGGCACCGACCCGGTGGCGTTGACGATCACCTATCGCTCTCGGTCCGACGCCGCTGCGCTGGCCGACGCGTTCGCCACCGATGACCCGAGCACCGCTCCGGCCGCCCCCCCGGACGAGCCCGCCACCCCGCCGGAACCGCCTGTCACCAACGTCCCCCTGGCCGACGCGTCCCCGATCGACGGGCGCAACGATAGCGCCGGTCAGGCCGAGTCGCGCGCCGCATTGAGCGACGCGTCACCGGCCGCGGCGCAGCTTGCCGTGTCCGAGGATCGCGCGGAAACGCGGGCGGACGCAAGACCGGACGCGGGACCGGACGCGGGACCGGACGCGGGACCGGACCTGGACATCGACACGGACGGAGATGGCGTCGCCGATGCGCAGGACGTGTGCATCGGATCGGTGAAGCTGGCGCGCATCGAGCCGAACGCACCCGAGGACAGCGATGCCGCGCCGTTGCCCGGCTGCAAGGGCGCCTCGCGGGTGGTGCTCGAGGGCATCAGCTTCGATGTCGGGCAGAGCTGGCTGGACCCGTCCGCGCGGAGCGTGCTGGATCGGGTGGCGGCCGCGCTGATCGCGATGCCGGGACGGGATCACGAGATCGCCGCGCACACCGACAGTCAAGGGCGCTGGACCAATAACCTGGCCTTGTCGCAGCGGCGCGCGCGCGCGGTGCGTCAGTACCTGCTGCTGCGCGGTGTGCCGGCCGGTTCGCTCAGCTCCACCGGCCACGGCGAGAGCCGGCCGATCACCGAGAACCTCACCGCGCAGGGCCGGCGCGAGAACCGCCGCATCGAGCTCGGCCCGCTGCCGGCGGGCGGGCCCGTGGATCGCTGACCGAGGCGACGCGCCGCCGCCGCCGCCGGGGCAGCGCAAGCGACCGGTTCGTCAGTGCCTGACGTCGCCCTCGCCCTCGGCCGGCACATCGGCCAACTGGCCGATGTAGGCGAACAGCGCTCGGTGACCCGTACCGTCCTGTCGCTTGAGCGCGGCGGCGGCCAGGGTGAAGCGCCGCACCTGCGCGTCGTGATCGGCCAGCAGGTCGGCCAGCCGCGCGGACTCGCGGGCGCTGGGCGCCAGCCCGTAGCGGCGCTTCTTCTCGTCCAGCTGGGCCAGCAACGCGTAGTGGCGCTGCTTGGTGGTCTGCATCGCGTTGAAGGCGGCGAAGGCGTCGGCGCCGATGCCGTCGAGCAGCTCGGCGGGGCGGACCGGGTGATCGGTGGGATCGGTGGAATCGGTCATCGCCGGAGTCTCAGTGCAGCTTCACGTCGGCTCGGGTCGCCTTGTAGATGCGATCGCCCAGCATGATCAGCAGCGTGGAGAACGGCCCGAACACCGCCGATTGATGCATGCGGTACAGCGACAGGTACACCATGCGCGCCACCCAGCCTTCCACGAACACGGTGCCCTTCATCAGGTTGCCCATCAAGTTGCCCACGGTGGAGTACTTGCTCAAGCTGACCAGGCTGCCGAAGTCGCGGTACACGAACGGCTTGGTGGGACCGGAGCGGTACCGTGCGATCACGTTGCGCGCAGCGATCGAGGCCATCTGGTGGGCGGCCTGCGCACGCGGCGGAACCTCGGTGCCGTCGGCGGAGGTGAACGCGCAGCAGTCTCCGATCGCGAACAGGCTGTCGTGCCCCTTGACCGACAGATCGGGCAGCACCTGGATGCGGCCCAGCCGATCGACCGGGAAACCCGAGTCGGTCAGGAACGACGGGGCGCGAACCCCGGCGGCCCACACGCTCAGGTCGGCCTGGTAGCTGCCCCCGTCCTTGGTGTGCACGCGATCCGCTTCCACCTTGGACACCTGGGTATCCAGCAACACGTCCACGCCGATGCGTCGCAGCTCCTTGACCACCGATTCGCCGATGCGCTCGGGCAGTCGGGGCAGCAGCCGCGGGGCGGCCTCGATGACCGACACGCGAAGCCGCTCGTTGGAGAACTTCGGAAAGCCGTACTCGCGCAGCCGCGCCGCCACGTTGTGCATGTCCGCGGCCAGTTCCACCCCGGTTGCCCCACCGCCCACGATCACCACCGACAGCAGCGAATCATCGTCCAGACCGGAGTTGACCCGGTGCAGGGCGGCGGTGAATTGCTTGTGAAAGCGCTCCGCCTCCTCGCGCGAGTCCAGTTGCCGGCTGTGCTCGGCCACGCCCTCGATGCCGAAATCGTTGCTCAGGCTGCCCACCGCCACGATCAGCGTGTCGTAAGGCAGCACCCGTCCGGGCACCATGTCGGTACCCGCATCATCGGTGACCGAACCCAGCGTCAGGCGCTTGGCGTCCAGGTCGATGCCGGTGACCCGACCGAGCACGAACTCGAAGCCGTGCTTCCGGGCCAGCATCCGGTAGCTGGCCTCGTCGTGGTAGCTGTTCAGCGAACCGGTCGCCACCTCGTGAAACAGGGGCTTCCAGATGTGCGTCGGGTTCTTGTCGACCAGCTGCACCTGCACGTCCGACTCGCGGCGCAGCTTCCTGGCCAGCTTCACCACCAGCTCGAGCCCACCGGCACCGCCGCCGACCACACAGATCCGTTCCGTCACGCTTGTGCCGTGCCCCGATTGTGCGGCGATGGCACCGCCGCTGACTGCATCGTACGCGAGCGCCCCGCGACCGGACGTCGCCGGCCCCGACCAACACGTATGCCGCCGATGCGCACCCCGCTGTTCGATCGCGATGTGACGCGGTGCCCGAACGCCCGCAAACGCGTGCCAGTCACGTCATCCCGCGACGTCGAATGTAATAAGGCAACGCGTTAGCTGGGCTATCCGCGAGGACAACAATTGCTCGTTTGAAGGGGCTTCGGAGCGTTCCTAGGATCAACGCGTGGCATCGGAACCCGACGGTTTCGCGCGTCACGCCATCAACCGACATCCAAGGAATACGCAACGACATGACCTTCTTCTCCTCCCCTCTCGACGCGCTCAAGAACGCCCTGCTGCGCAGCGGCCGCGTGCGTGCCCGTCAGGAACTGCTGCGCCTGAGCCCGCGCACCCTCGAGGACGCCGGCTTTTCGCGCGAGCTGCTCGAGTCCGGTGTGCAAGCCTGGCCGTGGCGCCTCGAGAACGACTCGCGCGCCACCACGCCCACTACCTCCGAGCAGGCGCTGCGACAGGCCGAGCGCGAGCTGCAGAGCCTGAGCGATCGCGAACTGGACGACCTGGCCCTGGCCCGCGTCGACATCCCGCGCGCGGTGCGCGAAGGGCGTGTAGGCATCGACGCACCGGGCCGCAAGGATGACGATCTGCCGGTCGCGGCATGATCCAGCCACGCACCGTGGGGACCGGCGGCCCGCGCCGCCGGCCCTACAGCGAGCGCGGATCGATCGCCCGGCCGGTGGCCATCGAACGCGCCGCCGCCGCCGCCAGCAGCAACGCCGCCAGCCCGTCCTCACCGCTGGTGGGCACCGGCACGCCGCTGCTCAGCGATGAAACGAACGCGCTCATCTCGGCGGCATAGGCCGCCGCATAACGACTCATGAAGAATTCCTGCAACGGTGGCCGCTCGTAGCCGCTGACCGTTGCCAGCTCGATGTTGGCCTGGTGACGATTGCCCGCCGATATCGAGCCCTTCGAGCCGTGCACCTCGATGCGCTGGTCGTAGCCGTAGCTGGCACGACGTGAACAGCCGATCGTGCACTGCCGCCCACCCGCAGTGCTCAGCAGCACCGCTGCGGTATCGATGTCGCCCGCCGCGGCGATCGCCGGATCCACCAGCACCGACCCGACCGCCTGCACCGAGACGACCGCATCGTCCAGCAGCCAGCGCGCCACGTCGAAGTCGTGGATCATCATGTCGCGGAACAGCCCGCCCGATCGGGCCAGGTACTCGACCGGCGGCGGCGCCGGATCCCGACTGGTCAGACTGACCATCTCGACCTGCCCGATGCGACCGGCATCGATGGCCGCCTTCAACGCCTGGAAATCCGGGTCGAAGCGGCGCTGGAAGCCGACCATCAACACCGTCTGGGTGTCGGCCACCACCGCCAGGCACCGTCGCACCCGCTCCACGTCCAGATCGATCGGCTTCTCGCAGAACACCGCCTTGCCGGCGCGCGCGTAGCGCTCGATCAACATCGCGTGCGTATCGGTCGGTGTGCAGATGACCACCGCGTCCACATCGCCGGCCGTCTCGATACCCTCCGGCGTGTCGATACGACAACCGTGGGCCGCAGCCACCGCCTCGGCCGCCGTGACCACCGGATCGCTCACGGCGACAAGCGTCGCACCCGACACCCCGGCGATCGCCTCGGCGTGCACGGCTCCGATGCGGCCGGTGCCCAGCACCGCCAGGCGTACCGGTTTCATACCGTACCGCCCAGCGAGCCCTCCAGGCTGGCCATTTCCTGGCCACCCGCCATCAGGTCCTGCAGCTCGTTGATGTCCACATCGCCGCGATCGGCGGTGCCGAGCGTCTTGCCGCGATTGAGCACCGTGAACCGGTCACCGACCGCCATGGCGTGGCGCACGTTGTGGGTGATGAACACCACGCCGACGCCACTCTTTCTCACCCGGTCGATGGTGGCCAGCACGTTGGCGGTCTGGCGCACGCCCAGCGCCGAGGTGGGCTCGTCCAGGATCAGCACGCGGGCGCCGAAGTACACCGCGCGGGCGATCGCCACGGTCTGACGCTCGCCGCCGGACAGCGTGCCGACCGCCTGGCCGGGCTCGCGCAGCTGGATGCCCATCTTCGCCATCTCGGCCATGGTGATCTGGCCGGCCTTCTCGACATCGAAGAAGCGCAGCGGCCAGACACCCTTCAGCGGCTCGCGCCCCATCCAGAAGTTGCGCGTGACCGACATCAGCGGAATCATCGCCAGGTCCTGGTAGACGGTGGCGATGCCGGCCTCGATCGCCGCCCGGGTCGTGCTCAGGCGCAGCGGCTTGCCATCGATCAGTATCTCGCCGGTGGTCGGTGCGTGCACCCCGGACATGGTCTTGATGAAGGTCGACTTGCCGGCGCCGTTGTCGCCCAGCAGGCAATGGCACTCGCCGGCATGCACGCTGACGGTGACCCCGTTCAGCGCGATGACCTGCCCGAAGTGCTTGGTGATGTCGCGCAGCTCGATGATCGGCGCATCGCTGCGCGCCCGTGCCGCCGAGCCGGTCTCGGTGTGCGTGGCCACGACTCAGCGCTCCCCGGTGATCATGCGGCGGATGTAGGTGTTCAGGATCACCGCCAGCAGCAGGATGCCGCCCAGGAACACCCGGAACAGCGAGCTTTCCACGTTGGCGAAGAACAGCCCCTGCTGAACCACGCCGAAGATCAGCGCCCCCAACGCTGCGCCGACGACCGAGCCGTAGCCGCCGGTCAGCAGCGCGCCGCCGATGACCACCGAGATGATCGCCTCGAACTCCTTGAGCAACCCCCGGTCGGCGGCGGCCGAACCGAACTCCATGACCTGGCAGGTGGCGAACACCGTGGCGCAGAAGGCGGTGAACATGAACATCAGGATCTTGACCCGATTCACCGGCACGCCGGCGTAGCGTGCCGCCTGGGCATCGCCGCCGGCGGCGAAGATCCAGTTGCCGAAGCGGGTGCGGGTCAGCACCACGTGGGCGAACACGATCAGCACCACCGCCCAGACGATCAGCATCGGGATACCGTCGACCACCGGCTGGCCTTCGCGGTTGCCGCGCGTGAAGGTCTCGATCCAGCCGCGCTCGCCCATCCACACGAACGCCCCATTGAACAGCGTGCCGCCGAACAGGTTGGCCAGCCAGTCCCCTTCGGCGTGCTGCTTGATGCCGCCGATGATGGTCTTGTTGGTAGTGGCGATGGCGAGAAAGATGGTCAGCCCGCGCAGGATGTAGAGAAAGGCGAGCGTGACGATGAAGGACGGTAGCCCGGTCTTGATGACCAGATAGCCGTTGAGTGCGCCGATCGCCACGGCGACCGCGAAGGCGGTGAGGATGGCGATCCACATCGGAAAGCCCCAGGTGACCGACATCATCGCGATGACGATGCCGGCGAAGCCGATCATCGAACCGACCGACAGATCGAACTCGCCGGCGATCATCAGCAGGCAGGCGCCCACCGCGATGATCGCGAACTGCGCCGACACGGTGGTCCAGTTCAGCACGCCCTTGCCCGAGAACATGCCCGAGTCGCTGGCCACGCTGATGAAGAACACGAACACCAGGATGGTGCCGCAGATGGAACCGAGCTCCGGACGGATCAAGGCCCGCCGCAGCGGTGACATGGCCTTGATGCGTTCGTCGTCCGGTGGAGATGCCGGTGGCATCTGACTGTCAACGGGATCGCTCATCGGGTCTGCCCTCGTCGCCGTACCGGAAAATGGGTGCCAGGCCCGGCGTCCTGCCGGGCCTTGGCGGTCTGTACGTGCTGGATGCGGTCTAGCGGTACTCGCCCGCGAACTCCTCGACCTTGCCCAGCGCATCGGCGGTCACGAAGCCGGGGCCGGAGTTGATGTTGTTGCCCGGCAGCACACCGAAGCGCTGGTAGTTGGCCAGGATGATCACCGGCAGGTAGGCCTGCAGGAAGGGCTGTTGGTCGATGCCCCAGTTGATCACGCCATCCTTGATGCCCTGCACGATCTGGGTGCCCAGATCGAAGGTGCCGAAGTAGATCTCGCCATCCAGGCCCAGCTCCTTGACCGCCTCGATGGTGGGATCGGCCGAGGTCGGCCCCAGCGTCAGCACCGCCTCGGTGTCCTGGTTGGTCTCCAGGTAGGCCATGACCTTGTTCTTGATCTCGGACGGATCTTGGCCCGAGTCGATCATCGAATCGCCCAGCTCCACGCCCAGCCCGTCGGCGAAGCCGCGGCAGCGCTCGCCGACCACCGGGTTGGAGATCACGTGATTGACGCACAGGAACGAGCCCACGCCGTCGTCCTTGGCGCGCATGCCGGCGGCAAGCCCTGCATCGTACTCGGGCTGGCCGACGTACATCAGCGCACCGACCTCGCGCGCCTGCTCCGGGGTGCCGGAGTTGATGATGATGACCGGAATGCCGGCATCGACCGCATCCTTGATCGGCTGCGACAGCACGTCGAAGTCGGCCAGCGTGGTGATGATGCCGTCCGGGCTCGAGGCGGCGGCCTGCTCGATGATGCGCGCCATGTCGGCGATGTCCCCGGTGGGCGGGTTGCGGTACTCGACCTCGGCGCCGACCTGCTCGCCGGCCAGCGCCACGCCGTTCTTGATGGTGTTCCACCACGAGTCCGAATCCGGCGCGTGGCTGACCAGGATGAACGTCTCGCCCTCGGCCTGGGCGGCACTCGCGCCGCCCAGGGACACGGCGGCGGCGACCGCGACGGCCCCCGCCTTCAACACGGTTCCCAATGTCGTCTTCATCGATCTTCTCCTCGGTTTGTCATGCGTCGCAGCGGTTCGATGCGACGTCGTGCTCCTGCCGCTGGTGCGGCAAAATTCGTGAATCGGGCGTGGCGGACTCGCGATGCCGCCGACGAATCGCCGACGAATCGCCGACGAATCGCCGGCGGTGCACGGCGTTCATGGGCTGACCCACCGGCCAGAGCCCTTGGCCGACTTCGCCGCCGCGTGCACCACCTTGACCATCTCCACCCCGTCTTCGGCATCCGGCAGCCGGGCGCGGGCGCGGGCGTCGCCGTCCATCGCACCGGCCAGGTCGCGGTAGAGGTTGGCGAACGCCGACACCATGCCCTCGGGGTGACCGACCGCGATGCGGGTCGAGTCGCGCGCATCGCGCGACAACCCGCGCGACCCGCGCTCCAGGATCTGCGTAGGCTTGTTCAGCGGCGTGTAGGCCAGCTGGTTGGGACTCTCCTGCTGCCAGGCCACACCGCCCTTCTCGCCGAACACCTGCAGCGTCAACCCGTGCTGGTGCCCGAGCGCGATGGCGCTGGACCACAGCCGCACGGTGGCACCGCCGTCCATGCTCGCCTGCACCGAGGCATCGTCCTCGAGTTCGCGTCCGGGCACCGCCGACAGGAAGTGCGCCGAGAGCTTCTCGACCCGCTGGCCGATGACCCACTCGGCCATCTGCAGCGCGTGGATGCCGCAATCGGCCAGTACCGAAGACACCCCGGCCTGCGCTGGGTCGTAGCGCCAGCGCACGCGCGGGTTGTCCGCATCGGCGGCGTCCGCGTGGTGGCCGTGGGCGAACTCGGCCACCACCAGGCGGATCGCACCGAGCTTGCCGCCGCTGACCATCGCGCGCGCTTCGCGCACCATCGGGTAGCCGGTGTAGCCGAAATTGACCGCCAGCAGGCGCTCGCGCTTGTCGGCCAGGGCCTGCAAGGCCAGCGCCTCCTTGACGGTCATGGTCAACGGCTTCTCGCACAGCACGTGGATGCCGGCGTCCAGGAAGGCCCGGGCGATCGCGTAGTGGGTGGCGTTGGGCGTGGCGACGGTGACCAGCTGGATGCCGTCCTCGCGATCGCGTTCGCCGGCCAGCATCTCGCGCCAGTCGCCGTAGGCCCGGTCGGTGTCCACGCCAAGCTGCTTCGCGTAGCGCTTGCCGGTCGCTGCGTCCACGTCCAGCGCGCCGGCCGCGAGACGAAAATGCCCGTCCATGCTCGAACCGATGCGGTGAGCGCCGCCGATCTGGCTGCCCTTGCCGCCCCCGACCAGGCCCCAGGCGCGAGCGCGGCTCATGCGCCGCTCCGAGCGCTGTCGCCGTCGGCGATGCCGGCGCGGCGCAGGAAGTCGTAGTTGGCGCGGGCATCGTCCACCGGTGCGGCGGCGGCTTGCGGGTCGCAGTCCTGCTCCACCGTGCCCCAGCCGCGGTAGCCGTGCTCGATCAGCGCATCGCGAAAGCCTTTAAAGTCCACCACCCCGTCGCCCAGGTTGCAGAACAGCCCTTGCGCACACGCCTCGTAGAAGCCGATGCGATCGGCCACCACCCGCTCGCGCACCGTCGCATCGACATCCTTGAAATGCACGTAGGGGGCACGCTCGGCATAGGTGCGATACAGCGCGACCGGATCGGTGCCGGCGTACTCGCAGTGCCCGGTGTCCACGCACAGCCCGAGCAGGGAGGCGGGAATGGCATCCATGGCCCGGTGCACCTCGTCCTCGAACTCCAGGTAGCCGGCCGCGTGCGCGTGCAGCGAGACGTTCATGCCGTACTCGCCGCTGGCGATCTGGCACACCTGCCGAAGCCGGGCCATGAAGCCTGCCCAGTCCGGGTGGCGCTCGGCCTCGTCGGGCCGACCGGCGGTGGATGCTCGCGCCTGGGCGATGCTGTCGATGATCACGAACTGATCGGCGCCCAGCGTGCGCAGCGAACGGCAGGTGCGGTGGGTGATGTCCAGCACCTCGTCATGCTTGGCCGGATCGTGGATCGGCCGGAACATGACGGCTGCGCTCAGCGTCAAACCGCGGCCGTGCATCGCCTCGGCCAGCGCCTGCGGGTCCTCGGGAAGAAAGCCGAGCGGGCCCAGCTCCATGCCCTGGTAGCCGGCGTCGCGCGCATCGTCCAGCACCTGGGTCCAGGCCGGATTGCGCGGGTCGTCGCCGAACTCCACGCCCCAGGAGCACGGGGCGTTGCCGATCTTGATGTCCATCGATGCTGACTCGTCGTTCATCCGCGCGCCCGGTCGGGAACGCGGTCGGTGGCAGGATCCGCCGAGGGCATCAGCAGATCGAAGAAGCGCCCGGCCTCCTGGCGCATGGCGGGCATGACGCGGCCGAAGATCGTCAGCCGGTCGTACTCGTGCGGATGCTCGGCCAGCGCCTGGCGCAGCGCGCCCCCGAAGCGCTGGCGCAGTGCGGTGCCGATGTTGAACTTGCACACCGTCATGCCGGACAGCGTGCGCAGCTGTTCATCGGGAATGCCACTGGTGCCGTGCACCACCAGCGGCTGCGCAACCCGGGCGGCGATGGCGCGCACCCGGTCCAGATCCACCGGATCGCCGCGCTGCTCCTGCCGGTGCACGTTGCCGATCGACACCGCCACCGCATCCACCGCGCTGCGCTGCGCGAACACCTCGGCCTCGTGCGGCTCGGTAAGCTGAAAGCGAATGTGCTCGCGCCCCCGGTTGCCGGTCCGGCTGTAGCCGACCGAGCCGATCTCGCCTTCCACGCTGACCCCGCGCGCGTGCGCGTAGTCGGCCACCTGGCGGGTGTCGCGCACGTTGTCGTCCAGCGACAGCTGCGAGCCGTCGTACATCACCGAATCGTAGCCTGCGTCCACCGCCCGGCAGGCCAACGCGACGTCGTAGCAATGGTCAAGGTGCAGGCAGACCGGCGTGGTGGCGCGCCCGGCCAGGTGGCCGAACATCGCGACCGCACCGTCCACGCCCAGGAATTCGGTCATCTCCTTGTTGGTGGCCAGGATCACCGGTGCGCCGCGGGACTCGGCCTCGTCCACCACCGCGCGCGCATCCTCGTGACCGAACACGTTGAAGCACGGCACCGCGTAGCCGCCGGCCAGCGCATCGTCGAGCAACTCCTTGAGCGGTGCGCGCACGGGTATCGCCTACTTGAACGCCGCGACCATGTCCTTGATGCCCGGTATGGTCTCGATCTGATGGGCATGGGTCGGCTCGAAGAACTGGCGCAGCGACTGCGAGTGCTCGCCGACGATGATCGTGAAATAATACATCTGGTACCCCGGCGCCACCACGCAGGGGTGGTAGCCGTGATCGATCTGGTAGGTGTCGCCGTGGCGCAGGTGGTGCGGGGTGCCGGTACCGCCGTCTTCCAGATAGTCGAACTGACAACCGAACCCCTGTTCGGGGTTGAAGCGGAAGTTGTAGACCTCCTCGAAGCGGGTCTCCTCGGGCGGACGCTCGGTGTCGTGCTTGTGCGGGGGAAAGCCCGACCAGCCCCCCTGGCCCACGGTGAACAGCTCGCTGACCAGCAGCCGCCCGCGTCGCTCGACGTTGCCCTGGCCCAGCAGGTGGCGGATCTTGCGGTGCGTCTTGGTCTCGTCCGAGCCGTACTGCACCGGTTGCACGTCCGCGTCGCGGATCGCGAACGGCTCAAGCGTTTGGTCGAAGGCACCACCGGCGATGAAAACCTCCATGCGCGCATCCCCGGCGCTGATCGTGCACTCGGTGTCCACCGGCACGTAGACCCCGTTCGGATCGCCGTCCCACAGCCGCGCGCGGGTGCCGATGCCTTCGAACGCCTGCCCGCCGACCGTGACGGTGCAGGTGCCATCGACCGGCACCACGCAGGCCTCGTAGCCCTTCAGCCGGAAGGTGTGCGAGCCGCCCGCATCCAGCCACACGCGGTTGAAGTAGATCAACGGCGTGACCGCGTCGTTCTCGGGCACGATCGGTCGGTTGGCGTTGTCGTGCGCGAGGATGTGTCGGGTCATGACTCAGGCCGCCTGGTGCGTGTTCAGGAAATGGGCGAGCTCGTGCTCGGTGGGCATCGCATCGTCGCAGCTGGTGCCGGCCACCACGATCGCCGCCGCCGCCGCCCCGCGGCGCAGCGCCTGCGGCAGGTCCTGGCCGTCCAGCAGGCCGCACAGCAGCGCGGCAGCGTAGGCATCGCCCGCCCCGAACGGCTTGGTGACCTCGACTGCGAAGATCGGTTGACGATGCGCCGCGGCACCGGCCAGGAAGGCATCCGAGCCCTGCCCACCGGCCTTGACCAGCACCAGCGCGGTGCGCTCGCTCGGGCAGGCTTGCGCCACCTCGGCCGCCGAGGCGTTGTCGGGCACGCCCAGCACCGCGAACTCCTCGCGATTGCCGATCAGGATCGACGCACCGGCCGCCGCCGTGCGATACACGGAGCCTGCCTCATCGACCGACGCCCAGGTATAGGCGCGATAGTCCAGGTCCAGCGCGATCGGGATGCCGGCGGCGCCGGCGATGGCCATGGCGCGCTGCGCCGCTGCGCGTGACGGCTCGCGCGACAGCGCGGTGCCGGAGATCAGCAGCACGCGCGCACGGCGCACCAGCGATGCATCGATGTCCGCCTCGCACAACGCAAGATCGGCCGCATCGTTGCGATAGATCACCACCTGGCAGCCATCGGCACGCATCTCGGTCAACGCCAGCGTGGTGCGCGTGCCGCTGGCATCCAGCGCCACGCCATCGGTGATCACCCCGCCGCTGCGCAGCCGCTGCACCACGTAGCGCCCGACCATGTCGTCCGAGACCCGGGTCAGGATGGCGGCGCGCTTGCCGAGCTTGGCCGCCCCGATCGCGATCAGCCCCGGCGAGCCGCCGACGTGCTTGTCGAAGCCTGTGACCTCGGTGAAGTCGGTGTCGTGCTCGCGGGCGTACAGGTCCAGCCCGACGCGCCCCAACGTCAGCACGTCGATGTCCTGGCCGGGAGCGGCCCGCGCGAGTGTCGACAGCAGGTCCATCAGAACGCCTGCTCGTCGCGGTGCGCATCCTGCCAGTCGCGCCGCGCCTCGGTGACCGACTCGCGCACCGACACCTCGGGAATGCCGACCTGCCACCAGCTGCCGCCGCCGGTTGCGTCCACCGCGTTGGTGTCGATGGCGATGCAATAGGTGCGCTCGGAGGCGCGCGCACGCTGCAGCGCCGAGGTCAGCCCGTCCAGCGAATCGACCTGCTCGGCGGCGGCGCCCAAGGCGGCTGCGTGAGCGGCGAAATCGACCTTCGGGTACGGCTGATCGACCGCCGTGCCATCGTCGAGCAGGTTGTTGAACGGCGCTTGCCCGCTGGCGCCCTGCAGGCGGTTGATGCAACCGAAGCCGCGGTTGTCGAGCACCAGGATCACCAGCTTCTGGCCCAGCGCCACCGAGGTCAGTATCTCGGAATTCATCATCAGGTAGGAGCCATCGCCCACCACCACGAATACCTCGGCCTCGCCACCCAGCTCGCGCTCGGCCATCTTCACGCCGATGCCGCCGGCCAGCTCGTAGCCCATGCACGAGAAGCCGTACTCGGCGTGGTAGCCGCGCGAGTGCTCGCAGCCCCACAGCTTCACCCCTTCGGCCGGCATGGAGCCTGCGGCCACCACCAGCACATCCCGGCTCTGGTCCGCGTGCCGGTTCAGCACGTCGGTGACCTGCGCATCGGACGGCCGGTTCTGCCCGCTGCCCTGCAACGCGGTGTCGACCAGATCCTGCCATTGCTGCTTCAGTCCGACCAGCGCCTCGCGGTGCGCAGCATCGGCGGACCAGCCTTGCAGCCGTGGCGACAGTTCCTCCAACGCGCGCCGTGCATCGCTCCTGAGCGCGATGGCGGCGTGCTTGTGCGCATCCAGCTGGGCGACGTTGATGTTGATCTGCGGCACCCGCACCGTGGACAGCACCGAGCGCGAGCCGGTGGTGAAGTCCGACAGCCGCGTGCCGATGGCGATGACCAGGTCGCTGGCCTGCACGATGGCGTTGGCGGACGACGCACCGACCACCCCGACCCCGCCCGCATTCAACGCGTGACCGGCCGGCAACGCGCCCTTGCCGGCCGAGGTCTCCACCACCGGGATGCCGTGCGCCTGGGCGAAGTCCTGCAGCGCCTGGCAGGCGAAGGAATAGTGCACGCCGCCACCGGCGACGATCACCGGGCGGCGGGCACTTCGAAGCCGTGCGGCCACCTCGTCCAGCGTGCGCGCATCGGCTCCGGTGCGCACCAGGCGGTGCACCACCGGCTCGAAGAACCAGTCGGGGTAGTCGAAGGTCTCGGCCTGCACGTCCTGCGGCAGGCACAGGGTGGCAGGACCTGCCAGCTCCGGATCGGTGAGCACCGAGATCGCGCGCGGCAGCGAGGTGATCAGCTGCTCGGGCCGCTGCAGCCGATCGAACCAGTTCGACACCGGACGAAAGCAGTCGTTGACGTTGAGCGTGCCATCGTCCGGGCGCTCCACCTCTTGCAGCACCGGTGCGCCGGCACGGGAGGCCAGCGTGTCCCCGGGCAGCAGCAGCACCGGCAGGCGGTTCACGTAGGCGGTCGCGGCGCCGGTGAGCAGGTTGCTGGCGCCCGGACCGACCGAGCTGGTGACCGCCATCATGCGCCGCCGCCGCATCTGCTTGGCGTAGGCGCTGGCGATGTGCACCATCGACTGCTCGTTCTGGCCGCGCCAGGTCGGCAGCGATGCCCGGTGCGCGTGCAGCGCCTCGCCCAACGCCGGTACGTTGCCATGACCGAAGATCGCCCACAACCCGGCGAACAGCGGCTCGCGGCGCCCGTCGATCTCGGTGCGCTGCACCACCAGGTGCTGCACCAGCGCCTGGGCCATCGTCAGTCGATGGGTCTGCTTGCTCATGTCGCCTGGTCCCGGCTGGTTTCGGGTGAGATGTGCCACGCATCGATGACCCGCTCGAAGTTGCTCGCCACCTCGTGCACCAGCGCCGCATCGTCGATCGTGCCGCTCAACCAGCGGCGCGCCGGGGCGCCGAAGATGCTGCGCCCGACCGCGAAGCCCTTCACCGTGGCGAGGCCGTCGAAGGCGCGAAAGCCGCTGGCCAGCTCGTCGATCGGCGCATCCAGGCCCAGCACCACGATGCCGCGGCAATGCGGCGTGCGCGCAGCTATCAGCGCATCCAACCGTTCGGCCGCCTCGCGTGGCACGCACGGCACCTTCCACCAGTCGGGACGCACGCCGAGCTCGAACACCCGCTCCATCGAGCGCCGCACCGACTCGCCCGCCGGCAACGCCTCGTCGGGCGGAATGATTTCCAGCAGCAGCTCGTGCCCGGTGGCGCACACCGCCTGCCACAGCTCCACCAGGCGAGCCTCCTGCGCATCGCGCAGGCCGGCCTCGTCGGCGGCGCTGTAGAACGCCAGGCACTTGACCACGTGATCGCGCGGCCAGCCGCGAATCAGCGTGCCGACGTCCTGCCCGCGTTCGAACGCCAGCGGACGCGAACGCGGCAGCTCGACCGGTCGGCCGATCCACAGCGGCAGGGGCCGCCCGGTGGCCCGCGCCAGGGTGTCCGCACCGATCAGGTCGTCGCACAGGATGCCGGCAACCCCGTGCAGCTCGCGCCGTTCGATGACATCGAGCGCGGCATCCAGCAGCAACGACTTCAGCGCCGGCAGGCGATCGCGCGCCGCGCCGCAGGCATCCGCCATCTCCTCGAACTGGGCCCGGTGATCGAACGCCAGCACCGACAGCGCCGGCCACCGTCCGGCACGCGTGGTGACCCGGTGCAGGTAGTTCAGCTCGGGGTGGGTATCCGGTCTTGCGATGTCGGCGGCGTTGTCCAGGTACCAGTCCAGTTCCTCGGCGCTGGGCATGGCCGGCGTGCAGCCGTGACGCGAGACCACCAGCGCACCGCTGGCATTGGCCCGGCTCAGGCAGCGCTGCCACGAGGCGCCCTGCAACCAGCCGGACAGGAAGCCGGAGGCGAAGGCATCGCCTGCGCCCAGCACGTTCATGACCTCGACCGTGACGCCGGGCACCGTCACGCCCGCGTCCAGCGCCTCGGGAATGGCACCCTCGAACACGCTCGCCCCCAGCGGGCCGCGCTTGAGAACGATGGTTGCCGCGGTGCACGCGCGCACCGTGCGCAGCGCCTGCAGGGTGTCGGTGCTGGCTCCCGCGATATGGATCTCCTCCTCGGTGCCGATCACCAGATCGAAGCGCTCCAGCACGCCTTGCAGGTGCGCGCTGACGCCATCGTCGGCGATGAAGCGCGTCTGGCCGTCGCCCTTGCCGGTCAGGCCCCACAGCACCGGGCGGTAATCGATGTCGATGACGGTCCTCAGGCCGCGATCGCGCGCGATGTCCAGCGCGGCCAGGGAGGCCGCGTGCACGCCCGGCTGCGACAGGTGGGTACCGGTGATCAGCAGCGCGCGCGCCGAGGCGATCCAGTCCGCGTCCAGGTCGTCCGGCTGGATCGCCAGGTCGGCGCAGTCCTCGCGAAAGAAGATCAGCGGGAACGTGTCCCGGTCCTCGATCCCGAGCACCACCAAGGCGCTCAGCCGGTCCGGGTCGGTGATCACGCCGGTGGTATCGACGCCCTCGCGTTGCAACTGCTCGCGGATGAAGCGCCCCATGTGCTCGTCGCCCACGCGCGTGATCAGCCCGGTCTTCAGGCCAAGCCGTGCGCTGCAGCAGGCGATGTTGGTGCTGGAGCCACCGATGTACTTGGCGAAGCTGGCCACCTCTTCCAGGCGGCTGCCGATCTGCTCGGCATAGAAGTCCACCCCGGCGCGGCCGAGGCAGATCAGGTCGAGCTGAGGGGTGGCACAGGTCATGTGCCACAGAGCGTATTGGAACGCCTGTTCCAACGCAAGCGCGAGATGCGCATTGCGTGGAACAAGCATTCCACGCTACCGTCCGCCGCGTGAGCGACTCCGACACCCCGCCAGCGCCCGGCCCCGCGTCAGCCCCGGACGCGCCGCCCGACACGCTCGAAGCGATGGGGCAGCGGCTGGCCCGCGAACACGCCTCGTTGAGCCCGCGTCTGCAGGATGTCGGCCGATACGTGGCGAGCCACCCGCAGTCGATCGCGGTGGACACGCTGGCGCAGATCGCCGAACGGGCCGGCAGCCACCCCTCGACGCTGGTGCGCTTCGCCCACCATTTCGGTTTCGGCGGCTTCTCGGAACTGCAGCGTCTGTACAAGCAGCACGTGCACGAACACTTCGCCGGTGCCGGTGCGGACTACGGCGTGCGCATTCGCCAGCTGCAACAGACGCTGGGCGACAACGACGCGGTCACCCCGCCGCAGTTGCTGGACGAATTCACCGAGGCGAACCTGCTGTCGCTGCAGCAGCTTCGCACCCACATCGACCCGGCCCAGCTGATCCGGGCGGTGGACCTGCTGGAGGCGGCGCGCACGGTCCACGTCTGCGGCATCCGGCGCGCCTTCCCGGTCGCCATGTACGTGAACTACGCGCTGTCGCACATCGGCGTGGACTGCCGCGCCATCGACGGGCTGGGCATGATGCAGGACAGCCAGGTGCGCGCCCTGCGAGATGACGACGTGCTGGTGGCGATCACCTTCAACCCCTACGCCCCGGAGGTGCAGGCGGTCATCGCCGGCGCGTTGGCCGCCGGCTCTCCGGTGATCCTGCTCACCGACCGCGGCGATGCGCCGGGTGCGATCGATGCCCAGGTGGTGTTCGCGGTGCAGGATGCCGAGGTGCGCTCGTTCCGCTCGCTGAACGCCAGCCTGTGCCTGGCGCAGTCGCTGTGCATCGCGCTGGGCTATCGGCGCGAGGCGCTGACCGGTGATCGGCCGTGATCAGCCGCCGGATCGCCCCTCGAGCAGCGTGCTCGGCACGCCTGCCAGCGGTTCATCGCGCGGCTCGCCGCGCTCGCACGTCACGCATTCGACTGCTGCATCATCCCCCCTCTTCGAGCGAACGAGACCCGACGGCATGACGCAAGCGATCCGGATCGGACTGGTCGGCGCCGGCTACATGGGCAAGCGCCACGCGGTGGCCATGCAGGCGGTGGGCGCGGTGTTCGACACGCCGCTGCGCCCGGTGTGCGAGCTGATCGCGACATCGAACCCCGAGAGCGCCGCACGGGCGGCCCGCGCACTGGGTTTTCAGCGCCACACCCACCACTGGCGCACCTTGGTCGATGACCCCGAGGTGGACGCGGTGATCATCGCCTCGCCGCAGGGCACGCACCGCGAGATCGCGCTGGCGGCCATCGCCGCCGCCAAGCCGGTGCTGTGCGAGAAGCCGCTCGGTGCGTCGCTGGCCGATGCCATCGCCATGCATGAGGCTGCCGAGCGGGCCAACGCCATCACCATGCTGGGCTTCAACTACATCCGCACACCGGCCACCGCCTTCGCCCGCAAGCTGATCGGCGACGGTGTGATCGGCGAGCCGACCTGGGTGCGCGCCGAGCACACCGAGGACTTCCTGGCCGATCCGGACGCACCGTCCAGCTGGCGAACCCGAGGGGAGGCGAACGGCACGCTGGGGGACCTGGCGCCGCACATCATCAACGCGGTGCTGGGGCTGGTGGGGCCGATCCGCTCGGTACTGGCCGACGTGGAAACGGTGCACCGCGCGCGGCCCGGGCACGACGGGCCGCAGGCGGTGACCAACGATGACCATGCGCACGCGCTGGTGCGCTTCTCGCGCGGCACCATGGGCCACCTGCACGTCAGCCGCATCGCCACCGGGCGCAAGATGGGGTACGCCTACGAGATCAACGGCACCGATGGGGCGATCCGCTTCGATCAAGAGGATCAGAACGCGCTGTGGCTGTACCAGCGCAGCGACAACGAGGCGATCGCAGGCTTTCGGAAGATCCTGACCAACGAGCACCACGGTCGGTACGCCGCGTTCTGCGAAGGCCCCGGGCACGGTACCGGCTATCAGGACCAGCTGATCATCGAGGCGCGCGACTTCCTGGCGGCCATCCATGCCGGCGAGTCGCGCTGGCCAAGCTTCGCCGATGGCCTGGCGGTCAGCCAGGTGGTGGATGCCTGCCGGCGATCGGCCACGCAGGGGCGGTGGACGCAGGTTGCGCTGGACTGAGTGCTCCGTCCGGCTCGGATCCTGGCAGTCCAGCGAGACTTCGTCAGCTCGGGCAGCGATACCCTCGCCACTCACGGCATGCACCGTGGGCTGGCAACGGCGCTACACGTGTCGCGGTCTTCTGCGCCATACGGCCCGGCCTGGAGCGCCTCGCCGGCCGAGCCGAACCCAAGTCGATCGGTCAGGCCGATCGGTCAGGCCGATCAGTCAGGCCGATCGGTCAGGCCGATCGGTCAGCCGCCGACGATGATGCCGCCGTTCGGGTGCAGGGTCTGCCCGGTCATGTAGTTGCCGTCGCTGCACGCCAGGAACAGGAAGCTGGTGGCCACCTCCCACGGCTGGCCAGCGCGGCCCATCGGTGCCTGGCTGCCGAAGTCCTCGACCCCTTCGGCCGGCATCGTGCCGGGAATGAACGGTGTCCAGATCGGGCCGGGCGCAACGGTGTTCACGCGGATGCCCTTGGGCATCAGCTGCTTGGCCAGCGAGCGCGAGAACGCGACGATGGCGCCGCGCGTGGACGAATAGTCCACCAGCTCGCCCATGCCCATGAAGGCGTTGACCGAGGCGGTATTGACGATCGCCGCGCCGTTGTCCAGATGATCAAGCGCTGCCTGGGTGACGAAGAAATAGCCCATGACGTTGGAGTCGAAGGTGCGTCGCAGCGCGCTCTCCTCGATCTCGCGCAGGTCGGTGGCCCAATACTGCATGGCCGCGTTGTTGACCAGGATGTCCAGCTTGCCGAAGTGCTCGACGGTCTTGTTCACGATGTCGGTGGCATGCTGCTTGTCGCCGATGTCGCCGGGCAGCAGCAGTGCCTGACCCTTCTCGTCCTCCTCCACGATGCGCCGGGTCTCGTTCGCATCCTCGGTCTCGTCCAGGTAGGAGATCGCCACGTGCGCCCCTTCGCGGGCGAACAACGCGGCCACCGCACGTCCGATACCGCTGTCGCCGCCGGTGATCAGCGCCACCTTGCCCTTGAGCCTGTCGGACCCGGGATGACGCGGTGCGTAGTCCGGTGCCGGCGTCATGGCGTGCTCGTCGGCCGGCATGCCCTCCTGGGACTGGGCGGGGATGTCGGGGGTGGCGTTGCCTGCGGTGTCGTCCATCGAATACCTCTGCGAGTGAGTTGCAAGAAGGTCGTCACGGTGCATCTTCAACGTCCGGCCCCGTCGCCCGCCGCGCCATTTACTCGTCCGGACGATGCGACGGGCACCTCTTTACAGGATTCGCCGTGCCCCCCTTGAAGCCCGGGAATCGCCACGCCGCGCTACGCTGCGGCCCACCGCCGACACCGACCGAACGCACCGATGGAGCTGGATCGCTACGATCGACGCCTGCTGCACCTGCTGCAGCGTGAAGGGCGCTTGCCGGTCACCGCGATCGCCGAACGCATCGACCTGTCGCCCAACGCCACCTCGGAGCGCCTGCGGCGCCTGCAGCGCGACGGCATCATCGAGGGCTACGCGGCCAAGGTGTCACCGAGCGCGCTGGGTCGCGGCCTGCTGGTGTTCGTGGAAGTGAAGCTCGATCGCACCACCACCGATGTGTTCGAGACCTTCGCCCGGGCGGCCCGCGAGGCCGACGACGTGCTCGAATGCCACATGGTGGCCGGTGGCTTCGACTACCTGCTCAAGACCCGGGTGGCCGACATGGACGCCTACCGCCGCTTCCTGTCGGCCAGCCTGCTGGCGCTGCCGGGGGTGCGTGAAACCCATACCTACGTGGTCATGGAGGAGATCAAGGGCAGCGGGCCGCTACCGGTCTAGGCTCTGCTTGACAGGCGGCTTCCCCGGTACTCGCGCCAGGCGACATAGACACCGCTGCCGACGACGATCGCCGCGCCTGCCAGCGTGGCCGCATCGAGACGCTCCCCGTACACGAATACCCCGATCAGCATCGCCCACGGCAGGATCAGGTAGTGGAAGGGCTGCAGCACGACCGCCTCGGTCAGCTCCAGCGCCTTGATCAGCATCAGGTGGGCACTGATCGAGGTCAGGCACAGCGCACCCAGGAACAACCACTCGTGCGATGTGGGCGCCTGCCAGCCCAGCAGCGCGAACGGCAGGGATGCCAACATGCCCACCGCCCCGAAGTACAGCAACGAGGTGCTGAACCGGTCGTGGCGCGACACCTGCCGGGTCAGCAGGTTGTACAGCGCGTAGATCACCGCGCACACCAGCGGAATCAGCGCGTAGGGGTCGAACACCGCGCTGCCGGGGCGCAGGATCAGCAGCGTGCCGATCAGCCCGACGATCACCGCCAGCCAGCGCCGCCAGCCGACCCGCTCGCCGAGCATCGGCACCGACAGCGCGGCCACGATCAGCGGAAAGCAGCTGAACAGGGCATGGATCTCGGCCAGCCCCAGAATGCGCAGCGCGAACACGAACAGCGCGATCTCGCTGCACATCAGCAGGCAGCGCACCACCTGTCGAGCGGGTGCCGCCGAGCGTGCCGCGACGCGGATGCCGTCGCCGCGGTGGGCGAACAGCAAGGCGAACAGGAAGAAGGCGGCGAAGCGCACGAACACGATCTGCCCGACCGGCAGGGTGACGGTCAGCGTCTTGGTGGTGGCGTCCTGGACGGCGAAGATCAGCGTGGCCAGCGCCATCAGCGTGATGCCGGTCAGCGGCGGGGCAGCTCGCACGATCGCGTCCGCGGACGATCGGGCAGCGGGCAATCGAGGCATCCGGCGAGTTTGCCAGCTTGCCGACGGGCCGCGCAGGAATGCGGGTATCGTCGCGCGCTGACAACCGCGAGCCATCCCACGCCATGACACTCAACGACAAGGTCTGCATCATCACCGGCGCCGCGCGCGGCATCGGCGAGGACATCGCCCGGCGCTACCTGGCCGACGGGGCCAAGGTGGCCATCGCCGACCTGCGCCTGGACGCCGCCGAGGCCACCGCCGCCCGCCTGAGCGCCGAGCTGCCCGGCGAGGCGATCGGGGTGGAGATGGACGTCACCGACGAGGCCGCGGTCGACGCCGGCACCCAGCAGGTGGTCGATCGCTGGGGCCGCATCGACGTGCTGGTCTCCAATGCCGGCATCCAGATCGTGCACCCGCTGCAGGACTACCCGTTCGCCGACTGGAAGAAGATGCTGGCGATCCACCTGGACGGCGCCTTCCTGACCACCAAGGCCTGCCTGCCGCACATGTACGCGCAAGGCTCGGGTAGCGTGATCCTGATGGGCTCGGTGCACTCCAAGGAGGCCTCGGCGCTGAAGGCCGCCTACGTCACCGCCAAGCACGGGCTGCTGGGGCTGTGCCGGGTCATCGCCAAGGAGGGAGCCGAGCACGGCGTGCGGGCCAACGTGATCTGCCCCGGCTTCGTGAAGACGCCGCTGGTGGAGAAGCAGATTCCCGAGCAGGCGAAGTCGCTGGGCATCTCGGAGGACGAGGTGATCAACACGATCATGCTCGGCAAGACCGTGGACCAGGAGTTCACCACCGTGCAGGACGTGGCCGATATCGCCCACCTGTTCGCCGCGTTCCCGACCAACGCGCTGACCGGTCAGTCGATGCTGGTGACCCACGGCTGGTGCATGGAATAGGCCGGGAATCGCGGTGCACTCCGCGGCAGGAGGACGCCTCCTGCCGCGGACCTGCGGGCCGGCAGGCCCTCAGTACATGTGCTGCCCGCCGTTCACCGACAGCGTCGAGCCGGTGATGAAGTCCGCATCGTCGGCCACCAGGAAAGCCACGCTGCGGGCGATGTCGTCGGCCTTGCCCAGTCGGCCGACCGGGATGCGCGAGATGATCTTCTCGAGCACGTTCGGCGGCACCGCGCGCACCATGTCGGTGTCCACGTAGCCCGGGGCGATGGCGTTCACGGTGATGCCCTTGGCCGCCCCCTCCTGGGCCAGCGCCTTGGTGAAGCCGTGAATGCCGGACTTGGCGGCGGCGTAGTTGACCTGGCCGTACTGGCCGGCCTGACCGTTGATCGAGCCGACGTTGACGATGCGGCCGAAGCTGCGGCTGCGCATGCCCTCGATCACGCAGGCGCACATGTTGTAGCAACCGCCCAGGTTGGTGTCGATGACCGCCTGCCAGTCGGACGGGGACATGCGGTGCATGGTGCCGTCGCGGGTGATGCCGGCGTTGTTGACCAGCACGTCCACTTCCTGACCGAGCTGGGAAACGATGCTGGCGATACCGGCCTTGCAGGCCTCGAAGTCGGCCACGTCGAACTTGAACACCGGAATGCCGGTCTCGTCGGCGAAGCCCTTGGCGCGCTCCTCGTTGCCGGCGTAGGTCGCCGCCACCACGTAGCCCCGCTCCTTCAAGGAGGCGGCGATCGCCGCGCCGATGCCGCGGGTGCCGCCGGTCACCACTGCCAGTCTTGCCATGTCGTGTTCTCCGTATTCGGTGCGCGGACCGTTCCGCGCGGCCAAGTGACGCGTCGTGACCAAATGTCACGACACCGTTTCATGTCGCGAACTGTCTCACGTTCATCGGTCCTCGCACAGCGTCGTGACATCTCTGCCCTCCAGGAAGCGATCGGCGGATGAAGCGTGGACAATGGGCAGCCCGCCGCCCGTCGCGGCCCCCCCCCCCATCCGGAGCCTCCATGACCGACATCGTCATCACCGCCGCCACCCGCACCCCGATCGGCAGCTTTCTCGGCGCCCTCGCCAGCGTGCCCGCCAGCGAACTGGGCGCACAGGTGATCCGTGCGGCCCTGGAGAAGAGCGGCGTGCCGGCCGGCGATGTCTCGGACGTGATCTTCGGTCAGGTGCTGACCGGCGGCACCGGTCAGAATCCGGCCCGCCAGGCCGCCATGGCGGCCGGCATCCCGGCCGAGCGCACCGCGGTGACGATCAATCAGGTGTGCGGGTCGGGCCTGCGCACCGTGGCCATGGGCATGCAGGCGATCAAGGCGGGCGACAGCGACGTCGTGGTGGTCGGCGGTCAGGAGAACATGAGCCTGTCGCCGCACTGCGCCAACCTGCGCAACGGCAAGAAGATGGGCGACATGCAGTTCGTCGACACCATGATCAAGGACGGCCTGTGGGACGCCTTCCACGGCTACCACATGGGCACCACGGCCGAGAACGTGGCCGGCAAGTGGCAGATCGATCGCGATGCGCAGGACGCGCTGGCCGCCGCCTCGCAGCAGAAGGCCGAGGCGGCCCAGCAGGCCGGGCGATTCGCCGACGAGATCACCCCGGTGACGATCACCACCCGCAAGGGCGAGCAGGTCGTCGACACCGACGAGTACCCCAAGCACGGCACCACCACCGAGACGCTCGGCAAGCTGCGCGCCGCCTTCTCCAAGGACGGCTCGGTCACCGCCGGCAACGCCTCGGGCCTGAACGACGGCGCGGCAGCCCTGGTGCTGATGACCGCCGACGAGGCGGCGAAGCGTGGCTGCGCACCGATCGCGCGCATCGTCTCCTGGGCCACGGTGGGGGTCGATCCGGAGATCATGGGTTCCGGCCCGATCCCGGCCAGCCGGGCGGCCCTGGAGAAGGCCGGCTGGAGCGCGGACGAGCTGGACCTGATCGAGGCCAACGAGGCGTTCGCCGCCCAGGCCTGTGCGGTCAACAAGGAGCTGGGCTGGGATGTCGAGAAGGTCAACGTGAACGGTGGTGCGATCGCGCTCGGCCACCCGATCGGCGCCTCGGGTGCACGCATCCTGGTGACGCTGCTGCACGAGATGGTGCGACGCGACGCGAAGAAGGGCCTGGCCACGCTGTGCATCGGCGGCGGCATGGGCATCGCCATGTGCGTGGCGCGCGACTGATGCCGGGCGTGATCGCCGGCTGTTTCCGAATCGGGGCTGTTGCACCGCAACAGATTCGGTAAACGGCTCTCGATGCGGGAAGAAGGCCCCATGGCAAACGCTGCGGGGCCTTTTCTCGTTCATGACATTGCGAAACAGTTCTCGTGATACGAACAATTCCTCTTGCACCGCAACATCACCGTCTCTATGATGCACTGCAACAAGACATGCCCTTCACCCTACGCACCACAGGAACACACCCCATGACCAACGCTACCGCTGCCAAGAACAAGGCCAACGCTTCCATCAACGAAGCGACCGCCACCATGAACGACCAGATGAAGAAGGCCACCGACCTGCAGGCCCGCGCCTTCGAGCCGATGCGCCTGTTCGGTGCGCTCGCCGTCGAGACCATGGACAGCGTCGTCCGCAAGAACTACGCGGTCATGGGCGACCTGGTCGAGTACACGCTCAAGCAGGCCCGTCTGCCGGTCGCCGGTGGCGAGATGAGCGACATCGCCAACACGCAGATGGCTGAAGTGTCGGCGTTCAACGAGAAGATGTCCGTCCGCGCCAACGAGTACGCCGAGATCGCCAACAGCTTCGGCGAGCGCGCCAAGAGCGTTTCCGAGGAGGCCACCGCCACCATGAAGAGCGTTTCGGACGAGATGAAGAACGCATCGGAAGAGGCTGCCCGCGACATGAAGGCCGTCACCAACTACGCCGCCTCCACCATCAAGGCCGACTAGGACCTTTCGACTCCGGCACGCACGTCGTGCCGGATCACGAAAGCGCGTTCTTCCCCGCGTCACCTTGCCGGTGACGCGGGGACCCCTCACTCACGAACCGGCCAAGGAGCACTCCCGCATGGATCTCGAAGAAAACACCCGACGCGCTGCCCGGATCGGCGAGCAGCAGAGCGCACAGGCACGTGCCTTTTCCCGCGCCGCCGGCAGCACGTTCGCACGGCTGACGCGCCAGAACTACGCCCTCATGGGCGACATCATCGATTTCACGCTCGCGCAGATGCGCCTGCCGGTCGCGCACACCGATGCGCGCGAGATGCTCGCGCAGCAGAGCGCCGACGCCCGCACCCTCGTGAGCAAGGCGCGCGAGCGTGCCGGCGAGTACGCCGATATCGTCGGCGAGATGCGCGACCTGACGATGAGCACCCCTTCCCTGGCGGCGAACACGGCCGACAGGGCCGTCTCGCACGCCGTTGCCGCCGCCGATGCGGCCAGCGACGAATCGATGGCCGGCGGCAGGCCCACGGTCGCTGCGAAGACCGTTCATCGGGACGATGCACCCGTCGAGCACACCCCTCGTGTCGCTGCTACCGAGCCGACAGCCGAAAAATCGGCAGCCACGACCACCAGGGCTTCGACACCGGCCAGCGAGCCCGGGATCGCCAGCAAGACCGCCAGCAAGGCGACCGGCAAGACGGCCAGCAAGGCCACGAGCAAGACCGCCAGCAAGGCCACGAGCAAGACCGCCAGCAAGGCCACGAGCAAGGCCGAGGGCAAGACCGCCAGCAAGGCCGCCGGCAAGACCGCCAGCAAAGCCGCGGGCAAGACGGCCAGCAAGGCCACGGCCAGGACTGCCAGCAAGGCAACCGGCAAGATTGCCGGCAAGGCCGCGGGCAAGTCCGCCGCAGCCACGAAGCGCGCCGCCGGCAAGCAGGCGACCGGCAAGGGTGGCAACGCGGGCAAGCCCCGCGCCGGGACCGCATCCACCCGCAAGGGCTGATGCGGGAACCGTCTCCGCGCAGCCGTGATCCCTGGATCACGGCTGCGCGGGGGCGTTCCGACCCGTACCATCCGTCCGACCGGTACGACGCGATTCCCGCTGCACTCGTGACGACCGGACGGCCTCCCCCGTTCGCCGAGCCAGAGGATCGATGAGTTCGCCCCGACTGATCAAGAAGTACGCAAACCGGCGCCTGTACGACACGGTCAAGAGCCGTCACGTGACGCTGTCGGACATTCGCGAGCTGATCGTGTCCGGTGTGGACGTGCGCATCGTCGACGACACCACCGATGCGGACATCACGCGTGCGTTGCTGTTGCAGGTCATCGTCGAGCAGGAACAGTCCGGCGATCCGCTGTTGCCTCAGGTACTGCTCACCCAGCTGATCCGCTTCTACGGCAACCCCATGCAGCACATGATGGGCGACTACCTGCAGCAGAGCGTGCAGACCTTCACTGCGCAGCAGAGCACCTTCCAGAAGCAGATGGCGAGCGTGCTGAGCAGCGGTCCCGTGGATGCGATGCAGGGGTTGATGAAGCAGAACCTGAGCGTTTGGGAGTCGATCTTCCGAAAGGGCACACCGTCCGCTTCCGCTGAAACGTCCGATACGGATACCGGCACCGACACGCAGGCCGGTACCGATGCCGATGCCACCGATGCGGCAGCCGCGCGAACCGACGACGATCCGGGTACGCCATCCGGCCGTGCCGACCAGGACAGCTGAACCCATGAATGACACCCGCAAGTCCGGACCGAAGGCCTCGGACGAATCGGACGGCGCCGCGTCCGACGATTCGCCGGGCGCCGCCTTCGCCGAGTTCGGTCGCACCGCCGGCGAGCTGTTCACGCAGCAGGCCAGTGCGATGAACGAGCTGTTCGCGCAGTCGCAGCGAATGCTGACCGAGTCCATGGCGCCGATGCAGCGCGAGATGGACCCGATGAACGTCGGTCCGGCCTTCCTGGCCGCAGGCGAGAAGCTCGCCATCGATCCGCAGAAGCTGATCAGCTCGAACTATGCGCTGTGGCAGGAACACATGACGCTGTGGCAATCGACCGCCACGCGCGAGCTGGAGGCTCGCGCGCAGCAGGAAAGGAGCGACCCGGCCAAGGAGACGGGCAAGGACAAGCGCTTCCGCGACGAGTCCTGGGCCGAGCACCCCACCTTCGACTACATCCGCAGCTCCTACCTGATCACCTCGCGCTGGCTGGTCGACACCATGGCCTCCATCGAGGGGCTGAGCCAGGGCGATCACGACAAGCTGGTGTTCCACACCCGCCTGCTGGCCGACGCCTTCTCCCCCAGCAACTTCCTGCTCACCAACCCCGAGGTGCTGCAGCGCATCGTCGATTCCGGCGGGCAGAGCCTGGTGCAGGGCATGAAGAACCTGCAGCGCGACCTGGATCCGGACACCGGGCAGCTCAAGATCCTGATGAACGATCCGGATGCCTTCCATCTGGGCGAGAACATCGCCACCACGCCGGGCAAGGTGGTCTGGCGCAACGAGCTGGTCGAGCTGCTCCAGTACAGCCCGAGCACCAAGAAGGTGCATGAGCGCCCGCTGGTGATCGTGCCGCCGTGGATCAACAAGTTCTACATCCTCGACCTGCAGCCCAAGAACAGCTTCATCGCCTGGGCGGTGTCACAGGGCTACACCGTGTTCGTGATCTCCTGGGTCAACCCGGACGGCGAGCTGGGCGCGCGCACCTTCGAGGACTACATGCGCCAGGGCATCCTGGACACCCTGGATGCGGTCAACCGGGCGACCGGTCGGGACCCGGCGACCGGCGAGGTCAGCATGATCGGCTACTGCATCGGCGGCACCCTGCTGTCGGCGACGCTTTCTTGGATGAAGGCGCGCGGCGACGAACGCGTCAAGGCGGCAACCTTCTTCGCCTCCCAGGCGGACTTCTCGGAGGCCGGCGACCTGAAGCTGTTCGCCGACGATGTGCAGCTGGACAACCTGCAGCACCGCATGAAGGACTCGGGCTTCCTGGAAGGGCGCGACATGGCGCAGACCTTCAACCTGCTGCGCGCTCGGGACCTGATCTGGTCGTTCTACATCGACAACTACCTGCTGGGCAAGGAGCCGCTGAAGTTCGACCTGCTCTATTGGAACGCGGACGCCACGCGCATGCCGCGCGAGACCCACCTGTTCTACCTGAAGCAGATGTACGTGGAGAACAACCTGGCCAAGCCGGGCGGCATCACGCTGGACGGTGTGCCGATCGACCTGGGCACCATCGATATCCCGGTGTACCTGCAGGCGGCCAAGGACGACCACATCGCCCCCTACCCTTCGGTGTTCAAGTCCACCGGCCTGTACGGCGGGCCGGTGCGCTTCGTGCTCGCAGGATCCGGCCACATCGCCGGCGTGATCAACCCGCCGTCGGCCAAGAAGTACCAGCACTGGATCAACGAGGACGCCCCGCTGGAACTGCAAGCCTGGATGGATGGTGCCGACGAGCACCCCGGTTCCTGGTGGGAAGACTGGGACCGCTGGCTGAGCCCGCTGTCCGGCAAGCAGGTCGCGGCGCGCCGACCCGGCGATGGCGAGCTCGAGGCGCTGTGCGATGCGCCCGGCACCTACGTCCGGGTCAAGAGCTGATCGGGCGGTGGCGACGGCTCCGTGCCGACGCCTCCCCCCCGGCTCAACGGTCGCCGGGGCCTGGATCCGTCACGCCCGGCGCCGCGGTGCACTCGTCGAAGTCCTCGACGCTGACCTCGCCATCGGTGCGCGGCCACTGCTGCACCGCTCGCTCGCCGCCGAAGTCGACCGTCAGCGTGTCGCCGGCCGCATCGATGCCGAGCGTCAGCGGCTCCTCTTCGCCGGCCAGGCTGTACTCGTCGCCGGACTCCGGCGTCAGCGTCCGTGGCCCGATGACGCGATAGCAGTTGCCTTGCCCGGGGCTGCCGGCGATGTCCGCATCGTAGTCGTACACGGTCCATAGCCCGTCGGCGCTGATCTGCACGTAGGCGACATCGTCACCGGTGGTGCTCTGGGCACCGTCGGTCACGGTGACCACCTCGGTGGCATTCCACAACCCGGCGACCGTGCTGGTGTCCCCGCCCGGGGTGCTAGACGGCGGCCCTTCCGGCTCGCCGGTGCCCGGGGCCTCCTGGCTGGTGCCGGTCGGATCCGGGGGGGTGTCATCGTCCGAACTGCAGGCGCCGAGCGCCAGTGCGGCGAGTAGGGCCGGGGCCATGGCCAGGGTGGTCATCGGTCGCATCGTTACCGTCTCCGTTGGGGATTCGAGGGGCGATCGGCGCCGATCATTCGACCAACGCCCATCGCTTGATTGGGATTTATAACCCAAATATCGGCCGCCGGGGTGAAAACCTCAATGGCGCCCCTCGATCCGCTTTCGACAGGGCCTGCTCGCAAGAATGCGTCCGCCCGGCGGTCGATGTTGCAGCCGGTTGGCCGATCCGGGTCATTGTCGATGGCAGGCGACGACAATCCGGGTGCACGACTGCCGTGCCCAGCCCCCATCCGGAAGATGCCCATGACCGACAAGCCGAGCCGCGAGGCGGAACGCATCGCCGAGGCGATCGTCGATGACGACGATGCGCTGAACGAGCCGACCATCCCGATCGCCGACAAGGGCGAGACCGCGGTCGCCCATCGCGCAGACGACGATCCGGCGGCCGGCCTGTCGAGCACACCGCGTCCGCGCGGCGATCAAGCCGAGCAACTGGCCGCGGCAGACGGCCTGATGGATCCCGAGCCGGAGGTGCAGACCTTGGATTTCGCCGACGGAGCGATGTCCACGCAGACCCTCACGCAGGGCGAGTCGGTGCTCGAGGCCGCCTACGACGATCGCGGGCCTGCCACGCACCTGGATCCGGACAACCTGGAGCGTCCCGGGGGCCCATCGGCCGAGGAGCTGATCGAGGCCAGCGAAGCTGAACAGCAGCCCTCGTTTCTGGACGAGGAAGAGAGCTGAGCCAAGCCGGCTCGGCGCGTGCGTCAGCGAATTCGGTCGTCGATCAGGGCGACACTTCGGACACCCGGGTGGCAGCGGGTGCCGGCGCTGCCCGCGGCGTGATGCGCTGCAGCCCCTCGGGGCCATCCGCCAGCACCAGTACGGACGTCGCGCCGGCATCGATGCGCAGATCCTCGATCACCACCCGCCGACCGCTCGAACCGGCCGACACCTCCAGACGGTGTCTGCCGGTCGGCAGGGCCCGTTCGATCAGTGTCCACTGCCCGGGCAGGGTGCGCCAGCTGCGCGTGTCCGCCTCCTCGAGCAGGAAGAACAGCGCGTTGACCAGCAGGCCGAGCGCCGGATCCTCGCGACTGGCCGCAACACCCAGTCCCTGCTTGGCGACCACCCGCAACGTCTGCCGCGTGACCACCTGCCGGGCCCGTGCCGCCAGCGATGCCTCGGCCACCTGACCCAGGCGCGTGCCGATCGGATCGATCGGCAGCGGCTCGCCGTCCAGCACCAGCCGGATGCCATCGATGATCGCCATGTCGGGAAAGTTCGGGTAATAGGGGAACGAGATGCGTGCATCCGGTGCGATGAACAGGTTGCCGGCGCGTTTTCTCGGCACCTGTCCGCTCGCCACGATCAGCAGCAGCGAGCCGTCTCCGGTGCGTGCCTGCACCTGCCGGGCAACGCCTCGGGCATCCCGTTCCAAGGCCTTGTCGTAGCGCACCACGTCATCGGGCCGCCCGGCCTCACGAGCGGCGCTCCTGGCAAGCGCCGCCACACCGACCTGGCCACCCGATTGCTCGAACGCCAGTGCGTACTCGATCGCGGCGGCACCCGGCTCACCGACCGCGTGGAGCACGCGCGCCAGCAGCGTGCGGGTGAACACGTCCGCCTGCAGCGCCTCGGCGTAGCGATCGAACACCTCGATCGCCTGGCGGGCTTCCACCGAGGCGCCTTCCCAATCGCCGAGCACCAGGTGGTTGAGCATCTGCACGGTGCGGATCCACAGCCGCTCGGCGTACTCGCCGCGGTAGCGCGTGGCCCGATCGCTGACCAGCAGCGCCCCGCCCTGCTCGCCCACGAACACCGCGTCCAGCTCGTCGACCAGGCGCGCCGCATCGCGCAGCAGCCGGATGCTGTCGTGGATGCGGCCGCTGGCATGGGCGATGAACCCGCCTTCCATCAACGCCACCAGGCGATCGCGCTCGGCGATGCGGCCGGTGGCCAGGACCGCCAGCGCCGCATCGGGATCGCCGGCCCGGAAATCGCCGCGCGCCTGCACGATCGCACCGGAGGTGGCACAGCCACCGGCGATGAGCGCGATCAGCGCCAGCGCAATGCCGGGCCAGCGGCGCATCGAGGTGCCGGTCATGGGCGGATCGTGCTCGTCGCGCGGTGGCCCGTTACCAGCGCAGGATCGGCTGCGACAACTCGCGCGCCAGCTCGACCGAGTCGGCCCACACCAGCTCGCCGCTCTCCAGATCGGTCAGCTCCAGCGTCATGCTGTAGTAGGTGTAGCGCTTCTTGTTCAGGCGCCACTGCGACGGCTGGCGCTTGCTGATCGAGCGCAGCGTGCCGGACACGATGTAGTCGGCGCCCACCTGTCGGCCCTCGGCCACGCGCTGCTCGGGGGCGACGAAACCGGCGTACTGGTAGTCCGCCTCCAGCGTCAGGTTGTCGCGCTGCGGTCGGCTCACGAACCGCAGGTCACCGCTTCGCAGCAGCGCGTTGCGGATGTCATCGGTAATGCCGGAGGTATCGATATGCTCCGAGGTCCGGTTGGCCACCCCGTAGATGACGGCGATCGGTGCCGCGGACGCCGAGGCAACCGGACGGGACGCGGCCAGGCTCTCGGTGAGCACGTCGACGATCTCGTTCTTGTCGGAAAAGCCGTAGGTGTCGTCGTAGTTGGTGGTGCCTTCGGTATCCAGCTGACGCGTGGTCGCTGCACACCCGGCAAGGCTCAGTGCCAGCAGGGCGACGACGGCGAGTCGCTGGACGGCGCCGGTTCGATGATCGGTCATGACGGTGAGTCCTGTTGAATGCGCTCGATTCGCCACGCGAACCGCGTGCCGGATCGCGACAGTATCGGTGTGGCGGCTGAAGCGCCGCTGAACGCACGGTCATTGGACCGATCCGCTCCACGCATCGGCCCAGGGCGCGTCGGGGGCGCGTCGGGGGCGCGTCGGGGGCGTGTCGGGGCGTGATCGACGCCCTGCGGCTTCTGCCGCGCAGACTCAGCCTAGAAGAAGGTGGCCGGTCGTCGTGGCGTTCATGCAGCGTTCTTCAGTGTGACTGCCTCAGCGGCGTCGAGGCAGAACACGAAGCGTGCACCTTGGTCATAGTCGATGTCGAGACGAAGGGTACCCGCGTGGGACTCGATCACCGCCCTGACCAGCGACAAGCCGATGCCGCTGCCCAAGTACTGGCTTTGCGGGCCGTGCAGACGCTGGCAGGGCTCGAAGATCCGTTCGGCGAACCGGGGCTCGATACCGATGCCGTTGTCGCTGATGGAGAACTCGATCTTCTCTTCCAGCGTCCTCGCCACCACGTCGATCTGTGGGGAGCGTTCGGGGTGAACGTACATCAGGCTGTTGTTCAACAGGTTGTGCAGGACGCGACGAAGGAGCTCCGGATCGGCCATGACGGCGCCTTCGAGCTGCAACCTCAAGGTCGCACCGGTCGAGTCGATGGCGGGGCGAAGCTCTTTCAACACGCCATCGACCAGCTCGGTCACATCGACCCGGACCAGCTTGGGCTGAGCGAAGCCGGTGCGCGTGAAGTCCAACAGACTCTCGACCAGGCGTTCCATGCGCTGAACGACCGTGGTGATCGCGGCCGCGTGTTCACGAACGAGCTCAGGCTCCTCGCTATCCTCGGTAACGCACTCGCTGAAGAAGCTGACGTTGCGAAGCGGGCCCTTGAGATCGTGCGACGCCATGCCGGCGAACTGCTGCAACGCCGTGTTGGCCGCCGTCAGTTCGGCATTGCCGTGCTCGAGCCGCCGATTCATCTGCCGGACGGCGTTGACGTGCCGCCGTCGTTGACGCTGGTTCAGCCACAACGCCAGCACCAGGGTACCGAGCAACACGCCACCGCCCGTGCGCAGACCGCTCAGCAGCTCGGCCTCCCGCTCGATCTGACGAACCTGCAGCGTCACCGCTCGCGAGAGCGTCTCGAGTAGCGTGTCGACTTCGCGGACGGCGTATCGGTCGTCGAAACGAACCGCGTGATCGATCGTGGCGATGGCCTCACCCTGACGGTGGCGTGTTCGCACCTCATCGAGTCGCGCGCGGTAGGCCTCGATCATGTCCCGGGTGCTGTCGAGAACGAGCGGTGTGCCCAGCAAGATCGCTCGCGCTTCCAACTCGTCGATCAGTCGAATGGCTTGCTCAGCATCCTTGACGGCGGCCTGGTAGTAGGGCGAGTCATCAGAGCGCAGTACCAGATTCTTGAAGTTATGAATCAGCCCGCCGTAGCCGAGCCGACGCGTCAGTTGCAGTGCCAGTGTCTGCGTGTCGTTCATGCAAGCATGAAGTTCAGCGGTGCGACGCTCGACCTCCCGCGCGGAGGCCAGCTGAACGGCCAGCAGCAGACAGATGCACGCGATGGCACCGAGCCCCCCGTAGCGTGTCAGGTAGGCTTTGGCACGTGTGCCGGACTCATCGCTTGCATCTTCCGCCATGACGCGCGGATCCTTCGAGGGAAAGGGTGGGTTCGTGCGCTAACAAGAGCGGTGATCGACTGCCCCCGAGGAGACTTGAGTGTCCGGTTCACGCGATCGTCGCCAGCGAACCGCCGAGCACGAGCTGCACTGGACCTTCATCGAGCCCGCATTGCCCGTCCCGTTTTGGAAACGGCACGATCTCGGCATGCGCGAGTTCATGCCGGACGAACTTGCCCCGGGTCTCGCCGCAGCACCGCCAGACGCTCCGGAACGTTGTGGTTGAGCGAGTGCGGCCCGGCGGATCGAATCTGTCGGCGCAACAGGTCGAACGCCGAGAAGCAAGCGATGCTTTCGGGCGGGCAGAGAACATGATTCCCGGAACAATGAGCGGTACGGTGCTGACGGACCACGGCGGGACCGACCGGCTCCAGTGGCGGGACGACCTGTCCCTTCTCGGTTGCACCCACCAGCCGGCGAACGTGTTCACCGATCACGCTCAGTGCCGCAGGGTCTTGCTGCGCGCCCCCAGAGCGACGGTGCGCGAATCCCCGATCACCAGGCGGTACAGGCGGTGCACCCGCCGGAGCAGTCCGGGCACGCCCTGCCCCGCCCCCAGCCGCTTCAGGTACGTCACCTGGCGCCAGATCCAGCGCGGATCGCGCAGCCGGGCCCGCAGCCAGCGGGTGTGCGCGTGCGCCACGAAATCCTCCAGGTACTCGCGCGAGAAGTCCTGGTGCGCGATCACCGAGGTGCTGTAGCCGTCCAGGTCGTCCCAGCGCTTCAGGTGCAGCTTGCCATCGCCCTTCAGTCCTTCGTACAACGGTGTGCCGGGAATCGGCGTGGCCACCGACAGCTGGATGGAATCGATGTCCTGGGCGCAGGCGAAGTCGAACGTGCGGTTCAGCGACTCGCGAGTCTCGCCCGACAGCCCGAGCACCACGGTCATGTGCGTCTTGATTCCCAGCTGGCGGGCCCGCTCGATCAGCCCTGCCACGCGCGACACCTTCAACGGCTTGTTGGTGCTGCGCAGCACCTGCGAGTCGGCGCTGTCCAGGCCGAACTTGATGCCGATGCAGCCTGCCTCGGCCATCCTGTCCAGCATGCCGTCGTTCAACGCGATCGCATCGGTCAGCGCCGACCAGCGCACCGGCCGGCCGCGCCGGATCAGCTCATCGCACAAGGCGTGCACCCACTTGCGATTGGCGCTGAAGTTGTCGTCGTCGAAGTAGATCTCACGCGCACCATAGCGCTCCACCAGCATCTGCATCTCGTCCACCACCGCCGCCGGATCACGGGTGCGCTGCGGCTCGTCGCGGTACAGCACGTGCACCCATGCGCAGAAGTTGCAGCGGTACGGGCAGCCGCGGGTGGCGTGCATGTCGTAGCAAGGCCGGAACTGGTTGAAGCCGTCGAAGTAGGCGGTGTGGTCCGGCTCGAACCAGGCCGGAAACAGGTGCCGTGCCGGCGCCGGCAGCGCATCCAGATCGTCCACCGCCCGCGCGCGGCCGTTCGCGCCCACGAAGCGGCCGGCCTCGTCGCGACAGGCGATGCCGTCGATACCGCGACCCTGTCCCCCCGCCGCCAGATCCTGCGAAAGCTCCAGCACCCCGTACTCGAACTCGCCGATCAGGCAGAAATCCACCGCCTCGCACTCGGCCATGACGGCAAAGCACTCGGCGGTGGCGTGCGTGCCGACGAAGGCGATGCGCGCACCGGTCAGCGCCTTCAATCGGGTGGCCACCGCCTCGACATCGCTGACAACCGCCGAATTCGGTTCGAACACGATCAGGGAGGGTGCCGCCTCGATCGCGCGCCGATCCAGCTCGGCATCGGACAGGTTGATCGGCACCGCATCGATCACCCGCACCTCGACACCGTCGCGTTCGAGCACCGCGGCGGTGTAGCCCAGGAACATCGGAAACAGCGCGAAGCGCGGGCGGGCATCCGGGCTCTTCAGGATCGACCACGGGAAGCGGATACCGGAGCCGAGCAGGTAGCGCTCGTTGCCGCAGGCGGTGGCCCGGCGCACCGCCGGGTTGACGATCAGCACGCTCATGACGAACGGACTCCCAGGTGATGGCGGGTGGTGCGCGCGCGCCACAGCGCGGCGAGAAAGCGCGGCCCGCCCAAGAGGTAGCGGGCGCGGGCGTGCGGCTCGAACACGATCCGGTGCACCCACTCCAGGCCCCAGCGCGAGACCTGAGCCGGCGCGCGTCGCTTGGCGCCCGCCCAGGTCTTGAGCGTGCCCGCTCCGCAGTGGAAGATCAGCGCATCCGGACGGGCCGCGCGCACCCGGGCGGCGATCGCCTCCGAGCGGGGCGAGCCGGCGCCGATCAGCACGTAGCGAGCGTTGCCGGTTGCATTGTCCGGTTCCGACGAGCTGACAGTGACGAACGCATCGATCGCCTCATCGTCGGCGAAGCCGTGCAGCGTGCCCACCACGCGCAAGCTGTCGGAGGCCTCGTTCAACGCGACGGCGGCGCGCTCGATGTCATCGGCCTCGATGCCGATCAGCAACGCATCGGCACGCACCGCACTGCCGGTCCAGTGCGCGCGAAACAGCTGCTCGGCCACCACGCGCGGCAGCCGGGCCCGTCCGAACAGGCGGTGCGCGATGACGATGCCCAACCCGTCGATGCAGATTCGATCGCAGGCGCTCAGGAAGTCGCGCACCACGGGCGCCTGCTCGGCGGTGACGAACACGTGCGGGTTCACGAAACCCACGCTGAACGAGGCGCCCCGCATCAGCGCCTCGTCCATGTCACGGCACAGCGAATCGCGATCGGCGGTGAGGCCGTCGAGCCAACCGAGCCGAAGTCGGATCATGCCGGTAGCGCTCCGTGCGCAACCGGCGGGATCGGGGACGCGCTCTTGTCCGAGCCCTGGTCCAGGCGCTGCCCGAGCACGCCGGCATCGCCCTGGCCGAGCGCTGCGATCGCCGCCTCGGCGCGTGCGGCGCGATCGCCCTGACGGTGGAACCCGGCCAACCGGGCCAGCGCCTCGTCCAATGGGATGCGAGGTTGCCAGCCGGTGTCGGTGCGCACCCGCGCGATGTCCGGGATCTTGTCGAACGCCTCCAGGTAGCGCGGCCCGTGCACGGCCACCGGATCGGTGCGCACGATGGGCGATGCCGAACCGGTCACGGTGAGGATGCGCTGCGCCAGCTGCTCGATCGTCACCAGGTTGTCCGGGTGGCCGACGTTGTAGGTGCGCCCGGCCTGCCCATGGCGCTGCACGGCGACCAGACCGCTGACCAGGTCCTGCACGTGGCAGAAGGATCGCCGTTGGCTACCGTCGCCGAACACCTGCAAGGGGCGGCCGGTGAGCGCGGCGTCCAGGAACGTGGGCACCACGAACCCCAGCGCGGACGACTGCCAGGCACCGATGACGTTGAACGGGCGCACCGTGCGCAGCGCGAACGCGCCCTCGTCGGCCGAGTTGGCCAGCGCATGCTCGGCACCGAGCTTGCCGAGCGCGTATTCCATGCGCGAGCCGCGACGATCCGGCACCACCAGCTCGACCGTCTCGCCATGCCGCCCATCGCGCCCGTACACCTCCGAGGAGGACAGGTACAGCAACCGGGTCGGTCGATCGTCGGGCGATCCGCGCCGCGCGAGCTCGGCCGCCACCTCGGCCAGCTCCAGGATGTCCAGCGCGATCCGCCCGTGCCTGGCCAGGATGCCGAGCGAGCCGACGGGGCTGGCCAGGTGGTAGATCTCGTCGAAGCGTCGCCGCTTGGGGTCGAAGCGGCGCACGTCCTGAACCAGAATCTCGGCCCGAGCAGCCAGCCAGGACAGATCGACCCGGGTACCGGACAGGTCGTCGACGATGCAGACCCGATCCTCGCTCTCCAGCTTCAGCAGATGCCGGCACAGGTGCGAGCCGATGAAGCCGGCGCCGCCGGTGACCAGGATCGAACGACTCATGCGGGTGCCGCTCCGTGGGGTGGCGCTGATCGTACGATGCGCAGCGCCCGATAGCCTTCGGCGGCCGGGCAGCCGATCGCTGCACCGCGCAGCACCGCCAGCGCCCGCACGCACTCGGGCGAGCGGTGTCCGCGCACCTGGGAGGCGTAGCGGGCGTAGGCCTGCAGCTTGGCCTGCACATCGATCGATACGAACACGCAGGGCTCGGGGGTTGCGCCATGCGGCCACAGCACCGCGTGCGGTTGCTCGTAGACCAGCACCTCGTCCACGCGCGGCAACGTATCGTGCGGGCGCGCAGCGATCAGCGCCGCATCGTGCACCTGGCGATGATCGCGGTTGTAGGACGGCTCGGGCAGCAGCAGCGTGGTCGGACGGTGCGCGACGATGGCCTGCTCGAACGGGGTCACGAGCCCTGCCGAATCGTAGGCGTTGACCGGATTGTCCAGCAGGGTCCAGGTGAATCCCAGTGCCGCGGCCGACGACTCGAGTTCCTGGATGCGCAGCGACGCGGGCATGCCAGGGCGCGACTCGACGCCTGCGAACACCACGTGGGTGCCGGGCACCAGGAAAGCGAAGCAGCCGAGCACCTCGTCATCGATGTGCGGCGACAGGATCAGCACGCTCACGCCGGCGCGTTCGGGGAGTGCGAAAGGGCATCGTCCGGTGGCATCGGTCGACCTTAGCAAGACCGGGTCGAGGATCCGACGGTCACGTTGCCGCGCACGCCGTGTTCCCGGCTCCGCCTGCCCTGCGTCCGCTTCAGGTACGCGCGGTCGCGGCGGCGCTCGTCACCAAGGAACCGGAGGATGCGGATCGGGAGGTCCACAGCAGCAGCGCAAAGCCTGCCGATGCGATCAGCGTGGACAGGTGCCCCGGCCAGAACGCCACCACCAGCGGCACCGCCCACAGCAGCGCGCTGACCCCTGCGCGACCGATCGCCGGACGCCCGCCGAGCAGGAACGCCAGCGACAGCGTGAAGATCGCACCGACCACCGCCGCCTCGGCGATCTGCACGAACCCGCCCTGCATCAGCAGGCCGGGGTACAGCAGGAACAGCATCGGCAGCACGTAGGCCACCGCGCCCAGGCGCACCGCCTGCACCGCCACCTTGGGCCAGCTTTCCTCGGCGATGCTGGCGGCCACGAACACGCCCACGCACACCGGCGGCGTGATCACCGACAGCGTGGCGTAGTAGAGCACGAACAGGTGCACCGTCAGCGCCGGCAACCCGGCCTGGATCAGCGCCGGGGCGAACACCGCGGCCACCAGCACGTAGGCGGCCGAGGTCGGTAGCCCCATGCCGGCGATCAGGCAGACCACCGCCATGACGATGGCGATCGCCCAGACGTTGCCACCGGCGTACGACAGGATGATGCCGGTCAGCGTGACGCCCACGCCGGTCAGGTTCAGCAGCGCCACGAACACCTGGGCGGCCACCAGCAACAGCCCCACGATGACCACGCCGCGCCCGCCGGTGACGATCGCCGGTGCCAGCTGCCGGATCGCCTGCAGCGGGCTTTCGCCGGCGGACAGGCGCGCCAGCACGAAGGCTGCGATCATCGCGGCGATGCCGTAGAAGGCGCTGGTGTCCACCGAGTTGCCGTTCAGGATGCCGAACACGATACCGCCCAGCGAGGCGACGATCGGTGCCAGCGCGCGCGCATCGAACACCGAGCCCTGGGCCTTCTCGATCGCCTCGGGAGCGGTGGCGCCCAGCCCCTTGCGGATCGCGATCACGTGCACGGTGGTGAAGATGCCCAGGTAGAAGAGCAACGCCGGCAGCAGCGCGGCCGCGGCGATGGTCCAGTAGTTGACCCCGACCAGCTCGGCCATCACGAAGGCGGCGGTGCCCATGATCGGCGGTGCCAGCTGGCCGCCGGTGGAGGCCACCGCCTCCACGCCGCCGGCATAGGCGCGCGGGTAGTTCAGCCGGCGCATCAGCGGGATGGTGAAGTTGCCGGTGGTGGCCACGTTGGCCACCGTGGAGCCGGAGATCATGCCGAAGAAGCCGGAGGCGATCGTTGCGATCTTGGCCGCCCCGCCCGGCGTGTTGCCGCTGGCGCGCGAGGCGATGTCGAAGAAGGTCTTGCCCGCGCCGGTGTGCAGGAGGAAGGCGCCGAACAGCACGAAGATCGCCAGCGTGGTGGAGGCGATGCCCACCAGCATGCCCCACAGGCCGAGGTCGGACAGGAAGATGGTCTCGCTGACGTAGTAGATGTCGAAGCCGCGGTGCCCCATGCGGCCCGGGATCGCATCGCCGAACAGCGCGTAGGCCACCATCACGATCACCAGCAGCGGGAACACCCAGCTGACCGCCCGGCGCGAGATCTCCAGGATGACCGCCAGCGTGGCGAACGCCAGGATCACGTCCGGCATCTCGGCGAACGGGCGCTCCACCATGATCTCCTCGAAGCGCAGGATCACGGAGAGGCAGGCGTACAGCACCACGCCGATCATCAGCGCATCGATCGCCCTGCCCAGCACCCGCAGGCGCGAATCGGGCAGCAGCGGATGCATCAGCACCCCCAGCGTCGCGACCAGTGCCACGAAGGTGGCCCGCTGGATCAGGCTCTCGAACGCGCCGAAGGCGGCCGAGTAGAGGATGAACAGCCCGAGCCCGATCGACAGCAGCAGCACGGCACGCTGACGCAGCGTTGGGCTGTCCTGCACGGACCTTCGAACCCGAGAACGTCGCCGCGCGAGTCGCGGCTTACGGCTTCATCGCATCGGGCACCGCGTAACCGGCTTCCTCGAACGCGCGTACCGCCCCGGGGTGCATCTCGCTGGTGGCGTAGTCGAGCGTCAGCTGCCCGATGTCCACGCCCTCGACCGCCTTGAACGAGGCCGCCTGCACGCCCTCGTCGGCCAGCACCGCGCGAGTGATCTGATAGGCGGTCTCCTCGTCCATGCCCGGTGCGGCGCTGACCGCGATCATGAAGCCCCAGGTCTTGTAGGGCTCGGCACGGCCCTGCGACTCGCTGGCCGGCAGCTCCACGATCGACAGCTCCGGCAGCTCGGCCTGGATGGTCTCGGCCTGCTCGTCGCTGATCGGCAGCACCTTCAACGGGGTCAAGGTGGCAATGTCGGTGGTCAGCGGATCGAACTCGGTGCCCACCGCCGACTTGATGAAGCCTGCCAGGCGATCGTCCTTGATCAGGTTGGCCAGCTCCCCGTTGGTGCCGCGCACCCACTCGGGCGTGACGCCGAACAGCTCGAGCACCAGCTCGCTGGTGGCCTCGGTGGACGAGCCGCGCTGGCCGGGTCCGAAGCGCTCGCCATCGAGATCCGTCAGGCTCTCGTAGCCGGCATCCTCGCGCGAGATCACCAGCTGCGGGGCCAGCGAATAGGCCCACAGCAGCTTCGAATCGATCGGCTCGCCCTCGAAGGTGCGGATGCCCTGGTTGGCGTGATACAGCGTGTTGGTGGTGACCAGCCCGATGTCCAGCTGACCGCGCGCCATGCGCTTGAGGTTGTCGACCGTGGCGCCGGTCTCGACCACCTGCGCCTGGTAGCCGGGCACCGAGTCGTTGACGATCTGCGACAGCGCGGCGAAGTAGGCGTAGTGCGAGGACTGCGCGTTGGTGGCGCCGAAGGCCAGGCGGGTGTCCTGGGCCTGAGCCGTGGTGGACAGCGCACCGAACGCGAGAAGCGCGCCAAGGGCGACAGGCCGGATGCGTCGCTGCGTCATGATATCGATTCTCCAATGGACAGGATCGACGAAGGGTACAGGATGGTGCCCGCCGGTGATCGTGATCGCGATGCTGTCGCAATCGGGCACAATCCCCCCGCCTCCCAGCCACTTCCGGACATTCGCTGGCCCGTGTCGCGCAACCGCCGTGTCGTCACCTCGCTGGACGTCGCTCGCCGTGCCGGCGTGTCGCAGTCCGCAGTGAGCCGTGCGCTGGCCAGCCAGCCGACGCAATCGGGGGTATCGGCCGAGGTGCGCCAGCGCGTGATGGCCGCCGCCGATCAGCTCGGCTACCGGCCGAACGCGATCGCGCGTTCGTTGATCACGCGCCGTTCGCGGACGGTGGGCCTGTTGTTCAGCTACCTGGACAATCCGTTCTACGCCGGCGCGCTGGAACGCTTCTGCCACGTGCTGCAGGCGAGGCACCATCACGCGATGGTCTTCATGATGCCGGACACGGTCGAGGGGGCGGAGCGCACGATGTCGGCCCTTCTCGAACACCGGGTGGACGGCATCATCACCGCCACCGTGGAGCTGAGCTCCGAGCTGTGCGCGTTCTGCCTGGCTGCCGACATGCCGATCGTGGCGTTCAACCGCACCCAGGATGCGCAGCGGCTGTCGAGCGTCACCTGCGACAACGCCGATGGGGGTCGTCAGGTCGCGCGCTACCTGCTGGCCGGCGGGCACCGCCGTATCGCGATGCTGGCCGGCTGGGAGGGCGCATCGACGAACCGGGATCGCGAAGCGGGCTTCAACGCCCAGCTGGCCGGCGCGGGTGCACAGCTGTTCGATCGTCGCGTCGGCCACTTCGACCTACCGAGCACCGTCGAGGCCACGCGGGCGATGTTCGCACCGGCACGGCCGAGCGATCGTCCGGACGCGGTGTTCGTGGCCAACGACTGGAGCGCGATCGCGGTGCTGGACACGCTGCGCCACGAGCTTGGCCTGCGCGTGCCGGAGGACGTCTCGGTGATCGGCTTCGACGACATCGCCACCGCTGCCCTGCCCCCTTACGACCTGACCACGGTACGCCAGCCGATCCGGCGCATGGTCGATGCCACCGCGCGCCTGCTGTTCGAGAACATGGAGCGCGCAGCGCCCGGCAACGAGCCGGCGGACGACGAGGCCGAGCACGTGGTGCTCGGCGCACGCCTGGTGGAACGCGGCTCGGCGCGCCGCCCGCATCGATCGACCCGGCCTGCCGCCGGCCCGGTCACCTGAACCGCTCGGCTGCCCCCTGCTTCAATCACGCTGGTCGCGCAGCGGCTCGCGCAGCTCCCGCAACCGCGCCAGCGCATCGAAGCCTTGCAGGTGCAGGAAGTGCAGCAAGTCGATGAATACCCAGTTCTCGGCAAGCTTGTCGCCTTCGCGCCGGTACAAGTCGACCAGGCGCATCTCCGTGCGCCGGTTCGAACCTGGCATGCCCAGGAAGCCACCGGTGGACACCATCGTCAGCGACGGCCAACCGAGGAAGGCGCCGAAGTTGCCCTCGTCGACATGGAACTCGTGGCCCTCGAAGCGCATGTCGTCGAGCCCGCGCCCGAACGGGCCCTGATGCTGCATCTCGTAACGCTCCAGCGTGTGAGTGGAGCCGATGCCGGCCGGTCCGTACCAGATCATGTCCTCGTGCCAGGTCCTTCTCAGGTCGTCCATCGGCGAGTGCACGCCGGCCCCCGTCAGCTCCTCCACCATCTGGATGATCAGGCGGTGCGTGCGCTCGCCCTCGGCCGGATCTTGCGCCTCGAGCATGACGCCGTCATGGGTGCGGGGCCCGGGCACCAACAGCTGCGCACCGGTGCAGACCGGCAGCGGATCGACACCGGCCTGCTGCATCAGGTCGACGATATCGGTCAGCAGCACGGTCTCGACGATGCATCCCCGTTCGACGCGGTGGAACTCCACGTAGCGCAGGAATGCCATGCGACCGGTGGGCGGTATGCCGAGCCAGGGTGCGTCGAACAGCCCGAGCAGGTGGCCCATCGCGCAGGTCCAGGTCGCGCCGGCACTGGTGGACGCCCGCTCTCCAGCGTTCTCGTCCGACTCGGCGAGCCGATCGACGCCGGCCATGAAGATGTCCTCGCGTCGCTGCAGCCGGCCCATCGCGGTGCGCAGCGGGCGCCAGAACGTGGCCACCGTCTCGTCGACTCCCTCCAGGTCGTAGAACGGGTGGAAGCCACGCCAGCGGTAACCATCGCCGACGTGACGGCGCATGACGGTGTCGAGCTCGCCGGGATCGGCAGCGTCGAGTTCGGCCTGGAACCGGCGCACGGCGGACTTGGCGTCTTGCAGTGACATGAGATGAAGACGTTCGGGTTGGAGGCCCCGAGCGTAACCGCATACGTATGCGACTCGGTGAGCCTTCGACAGCTCTCCTTGATCGAAATCGCTTGCAATGCACCGCGTACTCGGCAAGCATACGTATGCGACCGGATCGACGTGAGGCAGTGAGAGGCAATGGCAGCGGACACGAACGCAGCACAGGCCGTCGCGGCATCCGCGACCCGCAACGACGGTGCGAACGTGGCCACCGCCCGAGAGGCGCCCTCACCGGCCGCACCGCGCCGCCTGGCGCCATTGACAGGCGATCACATGCCGGCGGATTTCTCGGTATCGCTCGATCGCTACCGCCGCGGTGGCACGGACGCCTTCCTGTCCGGTGACCGCGCTCACCTGCCCCGCCAGGAGCTGGGCGGCTTCGACCCCGACTACGTCGACATCGTCGACTACATCGTGCGCATCACGCACCGCATCTGGGAAGAGAAGGACATCGGCTACATCTACGACTCCTATTCCCACGACTGCACCGTGTGGGACGAATTCGGGTTGCAGTACGGACGCGACAAGATCGTCGCCGACACCGTGCACACCAACAACGCCTTCCCCGATATCCGCCTGGTGGCCGACGAGGTCATCTGGGCCGGTGACCCGGACGTCGGCTTCCACACCTCGCACCGGGTGCGCATCCTGGGCAGCAACTCCGGGTTCAGCCGCTACGGGCCGCCCACCGGCAAGCGCATCAACCTGTGGTGCATCGCCGACTGCGTGTCTCGCGACAACGAGATCTTCCACGAACACGTCATGTATGACGTGGCCGGCATGATCCAGCAGCTCGGCCTGGACGTGCGCGCGGTGGCCCGTGCGGTGGCCGCCGAACGCAACGCGCACGCGCTGCCGGCCGACTTCGCGGTTGCCGATGCCGCCCGCTTGCACGGCCAGGGCAAGCCCGTCGTGCCCGATGCGCCGGCGAGCATCGACGACGATGTCGAGGGCTTCGTGCGCGCCGCCTTCGCCAGGCTGTGGAACCGTCGCGACTTCGGCGTCGTGAATCGGCTGTGGGCACCGGATGCGGTCATGCACGGCTCGACCGGGCGGGTTCACCGTGGTCACGGCGAGATCCGCGGCTTCGCGCTGTCGCTGGTGGCGATGTTCCCGGATCTGCACATGAGCGTCGATCACCTGTACTGGATGGGCAACCCGGGAGCGGGTTACCTCATCGCCGTGCGCTGGAGCGCCACCGGTACCCACTCCGGGTTCGGTCCCTACGGGGCGCCGAGCGGGCGGGCCGTGCACCTGCGCGGGCTCACCCAGTGGGAGGTGCGCGATGGACGGATCACCGCCGACTGGACGATGTTCAACGAGTTCGGCCTGCTGGTGCAGACCAGCGGTGACTGAACACCCCCTCCAAAGACCTGTGATGACGGAGAAGCGTCCCATGCGCCACCCTATGCTCGTCGGACCCACCCTTGCGTTGATGGCCGGTCTCGGCGCGGCGGGACCGGTTGCCGCCGCATGCGACATCGACGCCCGTGGCGAGGTCAACATCGTCTCGAACTTCTTCCCGGTGCTCGAACTCATCGACCAGAAGATGGAGGAGTGCGAGACCGCCGAGCTGACGATCGAGAACAAGCTCACCACCGATCACCGCGCCGAGACCGACCGCGCGTTCGAGGCTTCGACCTCGCCCTACGACGCGGCGGCCGTGGCCAACAGCTCGGTCACCATGCTGCAGGCCAAGGGTCAGCTGCGTCCGCTGAACGACCTGGTCGACAAGTATCGCGACGAGTACGAGATCGAGGACTCGATGCTGATCCGCTTCGGCGACGAGGTCATGGCGGTGGCGTTCATGGCCAACGCCCAGCACCTGTTCTACCGCCAGGACATCTTCGACGAGCTGGGGCTGGAGGTGCCGCAGACCTTCGACGACGTGCTGGCCGCGGCCGAGGCCATCGACGAGGCGGACATCGTCGAGTACCCGTTCGGGGCGGCCTACAAGAGCGGCTGGGAGCTGGGCAACGATTTCGTCAACCTGTTCCTGGCCGCCGGCGGCGAGCTGTTCGATCCGGCCACCGGCGAGGCGACCTTCGATTCCCCGGCGGGCATCCGCGCGCTGGAGCTCATGAAGGAGCTGACCGCCCACATGTCGCCCAACGCGCTCGGCATCGACTTCGGCGGTGTGCGCCAGCAGATGCAGCAGGGACAGATCGCGATGGCTTTCCTGTGGGGCGATCAGGCCGCCTCGATGGACAAGCCCGAGGAGAGCACCGTGGTCGACAAGGTGGCCTTCGCACCGGCCCCTTCGCTCGAGCCGGGTGGCCCGGTGGCCACGACCTTCTGGTGGGACGGCTACGTGATCCCGAAGAACGCCGACGGAGACGCCGACACCACGTTTCGGGTCATCATGGCAGCCCTGTCCCCCGAGACGGTGGAAGAGAACAACGACGCCACGCTGTGGCTGCGCACGAACTACACCGCGGGCCGCTACTCGCAGGCGATCATCGATTCGGTCAATGCCGGTGCACCGCCCTACCCGATGGAGCCGCAGGCGGATCTGGCGCACGGCGCGCTGGGCGACAACATCGGCGATTTCCTGGCCGGCAAGGAGAGCGCGGAGCAGTCGCTGGCGGACGCCGCGCGCGCCTACCGCCAGGCGGCGACCGACGCGGGCTACCTGAAGTAGCCGCACGGCACGCCATCGGCCCCGCCACTGCGGCCCGACCGACATCACCGGAGGCGCGATGAAAACGAAGACCTTTCTCGGCTTCGTCGCACCGTCGGTACTGACGATGGTCGCGCTGATCGCCGTGCCGCTCGCCGGCGTCGCCTGGCTCGCGGTGCACGGCTCGTACGTGCAGACGGAGCTGGTCGAGGTCACCACCGAGGTGCCGACCTTCGGCGGACAGACAAGCGTGCGCACCCGCACCGTCCCGCAACCGGTCCTGGACGAGAACGGCGAGCCGATCACCGTCAGCGAGTACGTGGGTCTCGACGAGATGCGTGCTGCCGTGGATGTCGACGGCCTGCAGTCGGCCTTCGCACGTGACCGCAGCGACCGGACCGCGCTCGCCGCCACCTCGTCGCTGTACGACGACGTCACCAACCTCGACTTCTGGGGCGCGCTGGAATTCACGCTGCTCTACACCTTCGGCACCACACCGTTCGTGCTCGGTATCGGCTTCTTCCTCGCCCTGGGCGTCAACCGGGTCACCGAGCGCATCCGCAGCACGCTGGTGTTCGCGACGCTCCTGCCGATGATCATCACCCCGGTGGTGGCAGCGCTGTCGCTGTACTGGCTGTTCATCGACGACGCGATCATCTCGTCCTTGCTGCAATCGCTCGGCTTTGCCCCGTTCCATTTCCTGGGCAGCGAGTGGACCATCCGCTCGATCATCCTGTTCTTCGGCGTGTGGAGTGCCACGCCGTTCGCGTTCATCCTGCTGTACGCCGGCCTGCAGACCGTGCCGCAGGAGACGCTGGAGGCGGCTCGCGTGGACGGGGCGAGCCGCTGGCAGAGCGTGCGCGCGGTGACCATCCCGCACCTGGCCCCGCTGTTCGCGGTCATCGCACTGATTCACCTGATGGATGCGTACCGGGTGTTCGAACCGATCTACGTGTTCGGCTCGCGGGTGTTCGCAAGCTCGCTCCAGTACCTGGTCTTCTTCGTGCTCGCCTTCCAGGACAACGTGCACCGGGCGGCCGCCTACGCCATCCTGACCATCATCGGCGTGATCCTGTTGCTGGCGCCCGTGGTGTGGAGCACCTGGCGCCATCAGGGTGGGTCGAACAGATGAGACCTGCGCACGCCGTACCGCACCGCGTACCGGGCGCCGCGCCTGCCTGGTTGACGGTGTTGACCGTCGCCGGCCTGGGAACGTGGCTGGTGCTCGCGGTGTTCCCGTTCCTGTGGATGATCCTGATCTCGTTCCGCACCCCGGTCGATGCGTTCTCGGTCCCGCCGAAGCTCGTCGCCCCCGTCACGTTCGAGAATTTTCGCGCCATCTGGCTCGAGGACGGCTTCTGGCGCTTCGGCCTCAACACCGTGCTGGTCACGTTCGCCACCGTGTTCGTCTCCCTGGCGTTCGGGTGCCTGGCGGGTTACGCGCTGTCGCGATATGGCGGCAAGCTCGGGCTGTGGCTGCTGCTCGCAGCCCTGGTGTTCCGCGCCATGCCGCACGTGGTGCTGCTGACCTCCTACAAGCCGTTCTTCTTCCAATACGGGCTGTGGAGCCGCTACGAAACGCTGATCATCGTGTACGTGGCCATCAACCAGCCGTTCACGATCTGGATGCTGCGCTCGTTCTTCGTCAACATCCCGCGCGAACTCGACGAGGCGGCGATGGTGGACGGTTGCACGCGATTGCAGGCGTTCCGACACGTGATCATGCCGGTCATGTGGCCCGGTGTCGCCACCGCCGGGCTGTTCTCGTTCCTGCTCGCCTACAACGATTTCCTGATCGCCAACCAATTGATGAGCGGCGACATGCAGACCATGACGGCGGCCCTTGGCAACTACCTCGGCCAGAGCCGCCACATGGACAAGCTGATGATGGGCATCGCCGGGGCGGTGTCGATCACGCTGCCGCTGATCGTGCTGGTGCTGCTGTTCCAGCGCTATCTGGTGGCGGGCATGACGCAGGGCGCGGTGAAGGGGTAGCGGCCACCTCGTACCGTCGGTCGCCCCGTCGGTCGCCCCGGCCATCGCCGCATCCACAAACCATCCGACGGCCTGTCGACTTGCATCACCCACGTAACCGAACGCACCCCATGACCACCACCACCAGCGACGAGCACCTGGAGCTCGTGCACCGCATGTACGAGGCGCTCAACGCGCAGGACCTCGACGCCCACGATCGCTACTGGCACGAGGACATGATCTGGCATGGCCCGCCGGGCTTCGACGACATTCACGGTCTGGAGGGATTCAAGCGTCAGGTGCTCGAGCCGTTCTATGCCGCCTTTCCCGACTACCACGCCGTCAACGACATGGAGGTGGCCGACGGCAAGGGGATGGTGGCGGCCACCGGCTTTCTGAGCGGCACGCATCGGGGGGAATGGATGGGCATCCCCGCCACCGGCCGGTCGATGCGCATGCGCTTCTCGGATTTCTGGAGCGTGCGCGACGGCAAGCTGTCCGAGAACTGGGTGATGATCGATCACGTGGACGTGCTGCGGCAGCTGGGGCGCAAGATCGAGTTCTCGTAGACCGATCGGGTCACTGCGCGCTCAATCCGTGTCGGCGGGTGACGAGCTGCCGGCCAGGCCCGCCGCCAAGGCGTCAGCGCCCGCATCGAGCAGTGTCGCCTGCAGGTCGGTCGACGATGCCACCGCGGTACGCGTCGCCGCCGATTGTTCGTCGCAGCGCTCGAGCCAGAAAGTTCGGGGACGTTCGACATCGGCAGGCGCGCCGGCCCGTTCGAGCAGCTGCCGGATACGGGAATACGGATCGCGGGCCTGGTACCAGGCCGAGCTGACCACCAGCGGAATCCAGGCGAACGGGTCGAGCGAGAACATCGAGCGGCAGGCCCATATCGATTGCCGCTGCGCCAGGATCGCGTGATCCCAGGCGCTCAACCCGGCATCGTCCCGTTCATCGATCGAGCGGATGACGGTCGGGGATTGCAGCAGGGCTTCGACGAGCGGTGCGTAACCGTACGAGGCGGCCAACCGAAGCGGGGTACGGCCCCGCCCGTCGGCGAGCACCAAGGATGCGGCTTCGGACTCGGTGGTGGCGGCATCGATCAGGGCACCGATCTCGGCGGCCGCCTCGTGAAGGGCTGCGTCGAACTCGGCGAGATCACCGGTGGTTTCACCGATGACGTAGAACCGGTCCGGCAGCGCGCCTATCACCTCGTGCGCCGACTGCGCGGCGGCGGCGGGTGCGATCGCGGACACGGCGAGCGCCAGCGCGAACAGCGAGTGGTTCAGGGGCATGACAGCACTCCGTTGCCGCTTCGTGGACGATGAAGCTAGCACGTGGGCGGCGAGCGTGCGTTCGAAGCGCTTGTCGATGCGTTGTGGCCCCTCGAGTGGGAACGTCCAGTCTCCCGAGACGTTAGTCGTCGTGCCGCATCCGCGGTGACGATGACGGAGCAACGACATGATGAAACGAGAGACAGGGGCCGCGCTGATTGCGGTACTCGCCTACCTGCTCGTCGCTGGCAACGCCCGGGCCGACGTGGCAGGACCCGCAGAGACCATACCGCCCAAGCCGCTGGAACCGATATGTGACAAGAATCCAAAGGCCTGTGGGGGCGATGTGGAGCTACCGCCGCGTCCGCCGGCGGATCCGCCACCAACCGACTCCAGCTCGATTCGTGGTAACTCGGTTCGTGACGGCGCGATACGTGACCACGCGATCCGCGTGAACTAGCCAGGAACCCGGGGGCACCCCTTTGTCGAGCCAGCAGTGTGACGAGCGCCCCGTGCAGGCGTGCCCCTCGGCCCGGGTCGGCGGGTACGCCGGGAAACGGGGCATCGACGAACCCGGACCGCGAAGCCGGGTTCCGGGCCGAGCTCGAGACGGTGGAGTCGGCCAAGCGCGTCGTGCCCCTGCAGATGCAGGAAGTGCGGCAAGTCGATTCACCCGGCCCTCAGAAACGCTCCGCCCGCACCACCTGCGCATCGCTCACGCTGACCACGCCGATGTGTCGCTCCAGCACCGCGATCACCCCGTTCAGAAGCCCGTCGAGCCTGTCCGGGGCGACCAGGCAGATCACGCACACCATGCCGCCGCGCCCGATCTGTCCGTCCCGCGTCCACGGTCCGGAGCGTCCCGATCCCCCGTGCACCGGCAGCACCGAGTAGCCGGTCACCCCGGCCGCCTCCAGCGCATCGGTCAGGCGGCGCTGCATCGGTGCCTCGATGACGATCTCCACGCGCTTGGCATCATGGGTCTGCACGCGATCAGCCTCCGGTGACGGTGGTGGCAAGGGCCAGGTACAGCGGAATGCCCAGCGTGAGGTTGAACGGGAACGTCACGCCGAGCGACAGCGTCAGGTAGATCGAGGGCTTGGCCTCGGGCAGCGCGACACGCATCGCCGCCGGCACCGCGATGTAGCTGGCCGATGCCGACAGCACCATCAGCAGCACCGTGCCGCCGAGCGACAGCCCGACCAGCATCGCGGCGCCCAACCCGATGCCGGCGCCGATCGGCGGCATCAGCAGGGCAAAGCCGATCGCGCCGAGCCCGAGCACGCCGCGTGCACCGCGCAGCCCGCGCCCGGCGATCAGCCCCATGTCCAGCAGGAACAGGCACAGCACGCCCTTGAACGGATCGACGATGAACGAGGCGATCTCGGCCAGCCCCTTCTCGCCGGTCAGCGCCCCGATCACGAAGGCGCCGACCAGCAGCACGATCGAGCCGTTGAGCAGGATCTCGCGCAGCAGCTGGGAATCCATGCGTGATCCGCCCGCCTGCCCGGCCTTGTCGGCTTCACCGCCCGGCTCGCCGCCGGGTCCACCATCGGGTCCACCATCGGGTCCACCGCCGGGTCCGCCGCCGGGTCCGCCACCGGGTCCGCCACCGCGCGCCACCAGCCACAGCGCCGTCAGGATCGCCGGCGCCTCCATCACCGCGGCCACCGCCACCAGATACCCTTCGGCCGGGATGCCGCGCCCTTCCAGCACCGAGGTGCCGGCTACGAAGGTGACGATGCTGATCGAGCCGTAGTGGGCCGCCACGGCGGCCGCATCGGTGGTATCGAACCGGGTCATCACGCGCAGCAGCGCGAAGGCGATCAGCGGCAGCCCGAACGAGAGCAGCAGGCCGGCCAGCAGCGACAGCAGCAGCGTGCTGTCCACCCCGTGCGCGCTGACCGCCACGCCGCCCTTGAAACCGATGGCGAACAGCAGGTACACCGACAGACCCTTGGCCACCGCCTCGGGGATCGACAGGTCGGAGCGCGCCAGCGCGGCGAGCAGACCGAGCGCGAAGCTCAGGATGATCGGCGAGAGCAGGTTGCTGCCGGCCAGGGACAGGATTTCGCTCACGATCAGTCGACTCCGTACGCGACGAACAGTCCGATGGCCAGTGCGACCGAGAGTCCGATCCAGACGAGCACCGAGAACAGCACGTTCATCCCGATCGTGGCCCAGTTTCCCTTGGCGGACATCACGCTTGCCACCACCAGGATCGAGGGCATCACGGCGATCTCCCACAGCAGCGTGGGATAGATCACCAGCGCGTTGGTCGACGCATCCTCGGGCGAGAACACGATGTGCAAGCCGATCAGCACGGCGGTGCCACCGAGCGAGAGCTTCAGCGCCCGACGGAAATCGGCTACCCAGCCCTTCGCAGCCGACGGCTGCCCGAGCAGGGCCTGCCCCACCGACGTATCCGGCCCCGTGGGCGCACCGCAGGACAGGCACCGGCGTTCCCCGGGCGCGAACGTCCCGCTGCAGTAGCGACATCTCATGTCGGGGAGCTTACCTGTTGCCGAATGCGGGGCCGATCAGCCGAAAGGCGAGCGAGGGTGGTGTCGTTGCCTTCCTGACGACGTCGGGTCCATCGCGACGCGACGGCGCCCGATACCCCGCGACGGATCATCGCCTCACGTGCGAGCATGCGCACCGCACCGTCCAACGATCCGTCGATACATCGATTCGCATGAGCAGAAACCGGCGCGGCTCGCCGATCGCCACCACCGCCGATGTGATGTTGCTGCAGGAGGCGATGCGCCAGCTGACGCTGTACGAGGGCCCGGTCGATGGCATCGCCGGTACCCACACCATGCGGGCGGTGCGCCGCTACAAGCAGCGACACGGCTTCATGGTGGACAACTCGCTGGAGAGCGAACTGATCGAGCACGTGCGCCGGACGGTGTGAGCGCTCGCGCGAGTGCGGGTCGCCGCTGTCGGGTGCGCGCACGTGCAAGCAAACGGCGATATCGCGCAGCGCCGCGCATCCGCTAACCTGTTCGATCGATCCTTGCGAGCCGCAATGCCGATGGGCTGCCAACACCACGATCCCTATCATGCCGGTGCCTCGGGCGGCCCGGGCGACACCGCCGGCGCCACCAGCTTCACCGTTGCCATGCCGCGCCTGACGTTCGGGCGCGGCGTGCTGGCAGAACTCGGCGCCCGGGCGGCGTGGCGCGGGTTCCGCCGTGCGGCGCTGTTCACCGATCCGCACCTGGTGGACGGTCCGCTGGTGGCCACCGCTGTCGCCTCGCTGAAGGCGGCAGGGCTCGATGTGGCGACCTTCGACGAGATCCGCGTCGAGCCGGACGATGCCAGCGTGCAGCGCGGGGCGGACTTCCTGACCGGTCGGACCGCCGCCAGCGCCTTCGATGTGATCGTCTCGGTCGGCGGCGGCTCGGTCATCGACACGGCCAAGGCGGCCATCGTGGTCGCCGCCCACGGCGTCGACATCACGCGTCACTTCGCACCGCCGGTCGGCGAGGGCCTGCCGATCAGCCGTGCGGTGCTGCCGCACATCGCCTGCCCGACCACCGCCGGCACCGGTTCGGAGTGCACCTCGGTGTCGGTGCTGCGCGTCGGCGACCTGGACTGCAAGTTCGTGGTGGCCAGCCCCGCGCTGCTGCCGATCGATGCGATCGTGGATCCGGCCTGCCTGGACAGCCTGCCCAGCCACGCGCTGGCCTCCACCGGCTTCGACCTGTGCTGCCACGCGCTGGAGTGCTGGACCGCCCGGCCGTACACCGCGCACACCCCGGCCGCCGACCCGGCCACCAGGCAGTACCTGCAGGGCGCCAATCCGTTCAGCGACCTGGTCGCGCAGGAGGCGCTGCAGATCACCGATCGCTACCTGGTGCGCGGCGTCAACGATGCCGCCGACCGCCAGGCTCGCGACCAGCTGATGTGGGCGGCCTCGCTGGCCGGCATCGCGTTCGGCAACTCCGGCACCCATCTGCCACACGCGATGAGCTACGGGGTGACCCACCTGATGAAGGACATCACCACCGCCGGCTACCCGGTTGCCTCGCCGTTCGTGCCGCACGGCATCAGCGTCATCGTCAGCACCCCCTCCATCGTGCGCTTCCTGGCCGAGGCCGCGCCCGAACGGCATCTGGAGGCCGCCGGCTTCCTGGGCGCCGACAAGGGGGCCACGCCTGCGGAATCCGGCGAGGTGCTGAGCGCTCGCCTGGTGCAGCTGATGCGTGATACCGACATGCCGAACGGGCTGTCCGCGCTGGGCTTCGACGAGTCCAGCGTGCGACCGATGGCCGAGTCGGCGGTGCGCCAGGGCCGAGCCATCGCCAACGCACCGCGCGAGGCCAACGTGGTGGACATGGAGAACCTGTACCGTGACGCCCTCACTCACTGGTAGGCGTACGATGAACGAGCCGCACCCGAATGTCGAGCTGCGCGAGCGGCTGAACGCCGCCGAGCGCATCGTGGACGAGGCCGCCGCGCTGGCGCTGAGCCTGTTCGGCGATCGCGACTCGCTGACCATCGAGTCCAAGGGCCTGCAGGATTGGGTGTCGGAGGCGGACCGGGGCGTGGAGGACCACATCCGGCAGGCGCTCGGTGACGCCTTTGCCGACGACGGCATCCGCGGCGAGGAGCGCGCCGATGTCGAAGGCACCTCCGGCTACACCTGGGTGATCGACCCGATCGATGGCACGACGCTGTTCGTGAACGGCTCGCCCGGCTGGTGCGTGGTACTGGCCTGCGTGCACGCCGGGCGGACCGTGCTGGGCGTGATCGTGGACCCGATCGCCCGCGAACGCTTCACCGCGCTCCGCGGACACGGTGCGCAGCTGAACGGTCGGCCGATGGCGGTCGCCGATGTCAATGCGCTGACGCAGGGCAGCGTCTCGGTGGGGCACAGCTCGCGCGATCCGATCGAGCCGACGCTTGCGGTGCTGCGCGCCCTGCTCGAGGCCGGCGGCCTGTACCAGCGCACCGGCTCCGGCGCGCTGTGCCTGAGCATGGTCGCCGCCGGGCGCCTGATCGGCTACGTGGAGTACCACATGAACGCCTGGGATTGCCTGGCCGCGTTGCTGATGATCGAGGAGGCGGGCGGCACCGTCACCCCGTTCGACATGGACACCCTGCTGGAGCGGGGTGGTCGAGTGATCGCCGGCGCACCGCGGGTGCACGGCGCGCTGCAGGCGATGGCGGACGAGGCGTTCGGCTCACCGTCCTGAAATCCTGACAACGGTCACGGAAACCATTGCAGGCCCCGCCCGGTCAGTCACGGCCCGTCCTAGCGTGAACGTCCCTGTCACCCGAACAGGCAGCCTGGCTGCCAGGACACGTTCATGGACCGTTCGCTGCTCGTCATCTCCCTCGCCCTCGTCACCATGCTGCTGGTGATGGCCTGGGCCTGGTATTCCAAGCGCAAGGCGCAATCCGCACCGCACTACTTCGGCAAGCCCGACGCTCGCACGGGCGCAGCGGCCAATGATGCGACCAAGGCCGCCGAGGCGGGCGGGCGTCCCGACAAGCGTTGATCGGGCAAGCGTTCCTGAAATGGCTTGATCAGCTGCCGGCCGGTGTCTGCACGGCGCGGTAAAGAAAGCGGGTGATCGGGATCGAACCGACGACCTAAAGCTTGGGAAGCTTTCGCTCTACCAACTGAGCTACACCCGCACGATCGAACGTCGAGATCAATCGGCCTCCCGCTTGAGCGGGTTGGCTCGACTTGCCTCAGGAGAGACGGCCGTTGCAAACGGTGATCCGTCGAATGAGACTACCACGACCCCCCATCGGGTTCGAGCCTTGCGGGTCGAGCCCACGCGTCGACCCAGTGATTCATCGACCCGCACTGATGATCTACGGCGCCGGAGATCTCGGGGAGGATCGATCGTCGACGCGGCGCGAGAACGGGCGCAAAGCTGCCGGAGCTGTCGATCAGGCTCGGCGCGTGGCCGACACGAATGGCTCGTCGGTCGCGGCGACGGTGCGTGAGATCGAACCGCTCGGCGTAGCAGATGATGCTACGCCCAGGGCATGGGACGAGAGATCAGTCAGAGAGAGCTTCGTAACGATAGCGGTGCGGTACTGCGAGAGGTCGAGGGCGGCGAGACCCTCATCGTGACCCGAAACGGCGTCCCGATCGCTCAACTCTCGCCGTTGCACCGGCGAAAAATCGTGCTGATCCAGCAGGTGCTCGACATCTTCCGCAACGCGCCCGCACTCGACGGCGACCGCTTCTTCGCCGATATCGACGCGCGCGTCGATCAGGATCCGACCCCTCGTGGCTGAGGCAGCCGGGCCGACGCGTGGACTGCTCGACACCTCGGTGATCGTCGATCTTAAAAAAGCTCGGTGCGGCGGCATTGCCCGACGAACCTGCCATCAGCTCGATCACACTTGCCGAGCTCGCTGCGGCACCGCTCGCGGCAAGCGATCCTGACGTGCGTGCCGTGTGTCAGGATCGACTCCAGCGCACAGAGGTCGTATTCGATCCGCTACCCTTCGATGCGAACGCCGCACGGGCCTACGCCCGCGTGTACGGCGCGGTCGCCGCGGCGGGACGCAGGCCGCGCGGCGCTCGAGCGCTCGATTTGCTCATCGCGGCAGTCGCGCTGGCAAACGGGCTGGCGTTGTACACACGGCACCCTCGTGATCTTGTCGCCCTCGACGGCCTTCTCGACGTCAGGGCGGTCTGAGCACACCCTTGCGACGCTCCCAGTCGCCGAGCGACCAGGCGCCGCACGGTTTCTCGAGCAGGATGTAGTAGACGTCGTGGGTCGCCAGGCGCGGCGAACTGGATCGCGACGGCGAGGTGCAGCCCGACGCCTCGACCGGCAACACGAGCTCTGCCAGCCGTCCCGACGAGCACGAACGGCACGTTGAGCCCGAGCGCGAGCGTGGCGGGGTGCTCGTCGCGACAGCACGTCTGTGTAAGGATCCAGGAAGGTCCGCAGGCCCCTCCGTCAAGGCTACGTCGACAGGCGAACGATCCTGGCTCAGCAGCTTGCTCGACGCATTCGCGATCGGATAGCACAGCATGCCGAGCGCCATCCGTGCCACGCCGAGCAGCGTGCTGCCCTCCTTTGCGACCGATTCCTGTTCGATGCGCACGCGCCGAGCCGACGGTAGAACACGCGTTCGTGTGGCACCGTGGCACCTGGCTGACACACGCCATGCCGCCCCGATTCGTCGACCGGACCGCTCGCCATGCTCAGCGCCCTGTTCATCGCCTTCGCGGGGACCCTCGCCGCGCAGCTCTCACCGGGGCCGAACCGGCTGGCCGTCGCCGGCGTCGCGCTCGGTCAGGGACGCTTGCCGGCGATCGCGGTCGCCGCCGGCGTCGCGTTCGGGGCGACCGTGTGGGGCATCGCGTTCGCGCCCGGCGTCGCCGCGCTGTTCGAGACGCATCCGCTGCTCGGTACCGACTTGCAGTTTTTTGGTGGCGGCTACTGTGCGTCATCGCCCGCCCGATCGCCTCAGGCATCGCTTTGATCACGCCCGGTCAATGGCAGCCGTCGACGTGGCTGATCGTCAAGCTGGTGTTCGTGCTGATACTGTCGGAACTGCATGGTGTGCTGACGGGGCGACTCCCGCACATCGCCAAGGGCGCTTCTCTCGTGCCGCCGCGCTAGATCCCGCGATGGTCGCTGGTGAGTCTCGCGCTCGTCGTCGCTAAGCCGTTCTGACGCGGGAATCCGACCTCGCTCGGGCGATCGCCCAGGGCGGATCGCGGCCCTCAAAGTCCGAGCGGATTGCCGTCCACCAGCATGCCGCTGCCATCGACCTTGCCGTCCTTGAGAAGCGTCATCGCCGGGCCGTTGATCAGCACGCCCCAGCACTGTTCGTCGGCACCGCCGTAGGCGAAGCATAGCGTGTCGGGCTGCGCACGCCAGGTCCCGGTGTAACCGTCGCCGCGAATCGTGCCGTCGGCGGCGTAGTACTCGGCGAACGCATCCGCGGTCATCGAGCCCTGGTACGTCCGATCGGCGACCGCCGCGGCGACAAGCTCAGCCGAGAGCTCCTCGGCCGCGACCGGCAACGACACGAACAACGCCGTCACGAGCGGCGCGACGGCCATCGCGCGACGGCGGCGCGACGGCGCGTTCGGACGAGCGAAATCTTCGGGTCGGCGGATCATCACGATGGACTCGCTCTGGGTGCGGTGCCCGCGAGCATACCCGGGCGCATTCGACGCCCCCGCTCGGGGCGCAGCTCTTGTATAAAGCGCGCACGACCTGCGTGCCCGAGATCCGCGCCCGTGCTACTTGTCCTGAGCCAATCCTGGGCGTTGCTGTTCGGCATGCTGCTGCTGATGCTCGGCCACGGCCTGCAGGGCACCTTGCTGGGCGTGCGCGGCTCGATCGAGCTGATCGACTCGGGCACGCTGGGCCTGATCATGTCGGCCTACTACGTCGGCTTCCTGCTCGGCAGCTGGAACGCCCCGCAGATGATGCAACGCGTCGGACACGTGCGCGTGTTCGCCGCCCTGGGCTCGCTGGTGTCGGCCGCCTTCATCCTGTACGCCGCCATCGTCCAACCCTGGGCCTGGTTCCTGCTGCGCATCATCGTCGGTTTCTGCATCGCCGGCATCTACGTGGTGGCCGAGAGCTGGCTCAACCATTCGGCCACCAACGAGACGCGCGGCCAGACGCTATCGCTTTACCTGATCGTGCAGATGAGCGGCCTGGCGCTCGGACAGGTGCTGCTGAACGCGGCGGATCCGGCCGGCTACACCCTGTTCGTGCTGATCTCGGTGCTGGTCTCCGTCTCGTTCGCGCCGATCCTGCTGAGCACCTCCCCCACGCCGATCCATGAGCGAACGCGCGGCATGCCGTTGCGCGAACTCATCTCGGTGTCCCCGTTCGCCAGCGTCGGCATGCTGCTGCTGGGCGGCGTGTTCGCCACGCTGTACGCGATGTCGGCCGTGTACGCGGTGTCGCACGGGTTCAGCGTGGCGCAGACCTCGGCCTTCGTCACGGCGATCTTCCTGGGCGGTCTGACGTTCCAGTACCCGTTGGGCTGGATCTCGGACAGGATGGACCGTCGCATCCTGGTGATCGCCTGCTCGGTGGCGGGCATGCTGGCAGCCACGATCGCACTGATGGTGGACAGCGATCCTCGCGCGCTGATCGCCTGCGCGTTCGTGCTCGGCGGCGCCGCCAATCCGTTGTACGGCCTGCTGCTGGCCTACGCGAACGACTACCTGGAACACGACCAGATGGCGAGCGCCTCCAGCGGCTTGCTGTTCATCAACGGGGCCGGGTCGGTCACCGGCCCGGTGGTGGTCGGCTGGGCGATGACCCGCTACGGGGACGGCGCCTTCTTCGTGGCGTTGATCCTGCTGATGGCCAGCATCGCCGGCTGGGGGCTGTGGCGCATGACGCAGCGCAGTCACGACCGGGCCCAGCAGAGCCCGTGGGTGCCGGTCAGCCCGCGCACCAGCGCCTACGCCACCGGTCTGGCGGCGGAGCTGGCCGACGAGGCCGAGCTGGAGGCGCTCGAGGAGGACAGCGAGGACTACGAGCCGCGCATCACCGACGATGCCTTCATTCCGCCTGAAGCAGATCGATGATCGCCTTGAAGTTGGCAGGCTTGAGCAGGTGATGATCGAAACCCGCCTGCCGGGACCGGTCGCGATCCTTCTGCTGGCCGTAGCCTGACAGCGCGATCAGCAGCAGCGGCTCGCCGTCGTACTGGCGCCTGAGGGCCTCGGCCACCTCGTAGCCGTTGGCGCCCGGCAGTCCGATGTCCAGCACGGCCATCTGCGGACGGTAGCTTTCGGCCAGCGCGATCGCCGCCAGCCCGTCGTTGGCGGTCTCGACCTCGTAGCCCTTCATCATGAACAGCTTCTGCAACGCGCTGATCGTCTCCAGGTTGTCGTCCACCAGCAGCAGCCGACGGCGTTCGCTCATCGGAACCTGCGCCAGGCGCGGCGCATCGGACGGCGCGACAAGCTCTTCGGTCGACGTGTCCTCCAGGCTGGCGGGCAGGCGCAGCACGAACGTGCTGCCCTTGCCGGCGCCGGGACTGCGGGCGCTGATGGTGCCCTCGTGCATCTCGGCGATGCGCCTGACCAGCGTCAGGCCCATGCCCAGCCCGCCCAGCGTGCGATCGATGGTGGTGTCCACCTGCGAGAACAGCTCGAACACGTTCGGCAGCTCCTCCGGGGCGATGCCCACCCCGTCGTCGGTGACGCTGATCGTCGCTTGTTCATCTTCGTAGGCCATCGTCACCCGCAGCGTGCCGCGGTCCTCGCCGTACTTGATGGCGTTGGTCAGCAGGTTGCCGATCACCTGGGAGATGCGCACGTAATCGACATCGGCGTACATCGGCGGGCCCGACGCCTCGAACACCAGCGCGTAGCCGCGCTCCTCGGCCTTGGCGCGCATCTCCTCGACGGTGACCGACACCAGCGGTGCCAGGGCGGTGTGCTCGCGATTGAGCACCACCTTGTTGAACGTGTAGCGCGACACGTCCAGCAGATCCTCCAGGATGCTGGCCAGCTTGGCGATCTGGCCGCGCATCATGCCCTGCGCCCAGTCTCGCTTGTCAGCGTCGTCCTGCTCGATCAGCGACACGCCCACGCTGAGCGACTCGAGCGGGTTGCGCAGCTCGTGCGAGAGCATGGCCAGGAACTCGTCCTTGCGGTGGTCGCTGTCCTGCAGGGCCTTGTACAGGCGCGCGTTCTCCAACGCGACCGCCACCCGGGTCGCCAGCTCCACCGCCACGTTGCGATCGCCGGCGCTGTAGTGCGATTCGCCGGCGGTCCGGTAGAAGTGCAGCACGCCGATGTGCCGGCCGCGCAGCGTCAACGGCACGCCCAGGTAGCTCTTGATGTCCAGGGCGCGCAGCGACAGGCGCTCCGAACGGGTGCGGGCAAAACCGTCCAGGCTGCCCGGCTCGACGATGTCCAGCATCACCACCTCGCCAGCCTCCAGCATCAGCCGCATGGCGGTCGGCTGCGCGGAGCCTGCCGAGAACTCGCCCACCGCCTCGCGCGCCAGCAAGGAGCTGGTGGAGACGATGCGCGTGAGCTGGCCCTTCTCGTCGGCCAGGTCGATGCTGCAATGATCGCCCAGGAACGGCACCGCCAATCGCGCCACCTGTTCGAGGGTGCTGTGGTGATCCAGCAGCGTGTTCAACGGCACGCTGACATCGGCCAGGAAGCGGTCGCGCTGCTCGGTCTGCTTGCGCGCGGTGATGTCCTGGATCACGCTGCCGATGACCCGCTCGTTGCCGCCCAGCCCACGGTTCATGCTGCCGCGTGCGCTGATCCAGCGCAGCTCGCCGTCCTTCCTGATGATCCGCGCCTCGAAGTCCAGGTCCCGGCCGGTCTCCAGCGAGCGGCTGAACAACCGGTCCACCCGTTCCCGATCGTCCGGGTGGATATGGTTCAGGAAGGCCCGGTAGTTCCATTGATCGGCGCTGCCGACGTGCCCGAAGATTTCCGCCACGCGCCGCGACTGGGTGCTGCTCTGGGTGCGGATGTCGAGCGACCATTCCCCGAGCCGGCTGACCTCGAGCGCGTGCGACAGCCGACGCTGGTTCTGGCGAAGCTCCCACTCGATCTCCAGCTGCTCGGTCATGTCACGGGCGATCGCGACCAGGAAGCGCTGCCCGCCGGTGCGGTCGTCCATCAGCGTGGCCGACCAGAAGGCCGGGATCTGTCGCCCGGAGCGGCGGTTGACCATCACCACGTCGGTTCCGTGCGAGCCCTGCGCCAGCACCACCGACAGCAACAGGTGCACCGGTACCGAGGTGCTGTCGGTGACCAGATCGGTGAGCAGCGTGCGGGTGATGTCCTCGCCGCGGTCGATGCCCACCAGCCGCCGGCCCGCGGCGTTGATCGCCACGCAGCGACCGTCGGTGGTGTGCACCGCCACGAACTCGGGCAGGAACTCGATCAGCTCGAACAGGCGCATCGTCGGATCGAGCGTCTGCCCCTGGGTATCGCCTTGAACCCGCCCGATCACGCCATGCCGAGCGCTGTCGGCCCCGGCACTCGCACCCGCGGTTGCACCCGCGCTTGCACCCGCGCTTGCACCCGCACCCGCGTTCGCCCGCGGGGCGAACGGCTGACCGCGCAGCTGACAGACCGTGGCGTGTCCGTCCGGGTGCACGAACCGAAACCGTGTCAGCGTGGCCTCGCCGGCCGTCACACCCTGATCGTTGCCCCCGTGCAGCATCGCCAGGTCGTCCCGGTGAACGACGGCGAGCAGGTCATCGAGCCGGTGCCCGATCTGCTCGGCGCTGCGCCCGGTCAACGCCTTGACCGCACCGCGCAGCGTGAGCCGGTCATCGGCGGCATCGTAGTGAAACGCGATCTGCTCGGCGGCGAGCAGGGCCTGTTCCAGGAGTGCGATCTCGTCGGCCGAGCCCAGGGGGTCGGCGGCGCTCGCGGTGGATGCCGGCTCCGGTGTCGTCATCGCTCGCACCGGCGAGCGACCGGTGGAATCGGTACGCGGCCCATCTACGTCAGCGATCCGGGTAGCACGGTGAATGCGACAGCCTATCGCCATCGATGCGGCACGTCACGGGGCAACGTCCGGCAACGCGCAATTTGCAGGAACGGTGCAGCCGGCGGCCGGCGTCGAGCCCCCCTCACTCCACCGTCACGGACTTGGCCAGGTTCCTTGGCTGGTCGACGTCGGTGCCCTTGATCAGCGCGACGTGGTAGGAAAGCAGTTGCAGCGGCACCGTGTAGACGATCGGCGCCAGCACCGCCTCGCAGTGCGGCACCTCGATCACCGTCATGGTGTCGTCCGAGACGAACTTCGCCTCGCGATCGGCGAACACGTACATCAGCCCGCCGCGCGCGCGCACCTCCTCCACGTTCGACTTCAGCTTCTCCACCAGCTCGTTGTTGGGCGCCACCACGATGACCGGCATGTCCGCATCGATCAGCGCCAACGGGCCATGCTTGAGCTCTCCGGCCGCGTAGGCCTCGGCGTGGATGTAGCTGATCTCCTTGAGCTTGAGCGCCCCTTCCATGGCGATCGGGTACTGATCGCCCCGGCCCAGGAACAGGCTGTGGTGCTTGTCCGCGAAATCCTCGGCCAGCGCCTGGATCTCCCCGTCAAGCCCGATCACCTGCTCCAGCTTTGCCGGCAGCGACAGCAGCGCCTGTCCGATGCGGCGTGCCTGCGCCTCGTCCATGCCGTGATGCCGGCCGATGGCGGCCGCCAGCATCAGCAGGCCGGCCAGCTGCACCGTGAAGGCCTTGGTGGACGCCACACCGATCTCCACGCCCGCCTTCATCAGGTAGGCCATGTCCGATTCGCGCACCAGGGAGGAACCCGGCGCGTTGCAGATCGTCAGGCTGGTCATGTAGCCCTGCGCCAGCGCCAGGCGCAGGGCGGCGAGCGTGTCGGCGGTCTCGCCGGACTGCGAGATCGTCACCAGCAGGCTGTTGGGCCTGACCACGCTTTCCCGATAGCGGTACTCGGAGGCAATCTCGACGTTGCAGGTCACGCCCCCGAAGCTTTCGAACCAATAGCGCGCCGTCATGCCGGCGTGATAGCTGGTCCCGCAGGCGATGATCTGCACGTGCTCCACCCGCGCCAGCAGTTCGGCCGCGCCGGCGCCGAACGCCTCGTCGGCCACCACGCCATCGACGATGCGCCCCTCCAACGTGCGCTGTATGGCGACCGGCTGCTCGTGGATTTCCTTTTCCATGTAGTGCCGGAACCGGCCCTTGTCCGAGGCGTCCTGCGAGAACGTGGCCTCCTCGATGGCACGCTGCACCGGCTCGCCGGTGCGGTCCAGGATGGTGACGCCGTGGCGCGTGATCTCGGCCACGTCGCCCTCCTCCAGCATCGAGAAACGCCGGGTGACGCGCAGTAGTGCCAGCTGGTCCGAAGCGATGAAGGTCTCGCCGATGCCGTGACCGATCACGAACGGGCTGCCCGAGCGGGCACCGACCAGCCGATCGGGTTGCTCGCGATCCATGATCACCATGCCATAGGCCCCTTCCAGCTGACGCGCTGCCGCCTGCACCGCCTCCAGCAACGAGTTGGCGCCGCGTAGCTCCTGATCGACCAGATGGGCGATCACCTCGGTGTCGGTGTCGGTCACGAAGGTGTAGCCGGTGGCCCTCAGCCGTTCGCGCAGCGGCCCGTGGTTCTCGATGATGCCGTTGTGCACCACCGCGATGCGCTCGCCGGAGACGTGCGGGTGGGCGTTGGTCTCGTTGGGCGCGCCGTGCGTGGCCCAGCGCGTGTGGGCGATGCCGGTGCCGCCGGGCAATCCGTGCTCGGTGACCGCCTCGACCAGCTCGCGCACCTTGCCGACACGGCGGACGCGGTGCATCTGCCCGTCGCCGCCAATGGTGGCGATGCCCGCCGAGTCGTAGCCGCGGTACTCCAGGCTCTGCAACCCGACCAACAGGATGTCCGCGATGTCACGCTGCGCTACCGCGCCGACGATGCCGCACATATCAGGGGGATTCTCGCAACTGTCGTATCGGGACGCGAACCGGCCGCGTCGCTCAGGAAGGCTTCTTGGCGGGGCGCACCCAACCGTTCAGCGAAGTCTGACGGGCACGGCTCAACGCCAGGGTGTCCGCGTCCACATCTCGGGTAATGACGGAGCCGGCACCGATGGTGGCTCCCTCGCCCAGCGACACCGGGGCCACCAGCGCGCTGTTGGAACCCACGAACACGGCATCGCCGATCGTGGTGCGATGCTTGGCGGCGCCGTCGTAGTTGCAGGTGATGGTGCCGGCGCCGACGTTCACGTCGCGCCCCAGTACCGCATCGCCGACGTAGGACAGGTGGCTGATCTTGCTGCCCGCACCCACCTCGGCGTTCTTGGTCTCAACGAAGTTGCCGATGCGCGCCCCTTCGTGCAGCCGCGTGCCCGGACGCAGCCGCGCGTAAGGACCGACCGAGCAATCGCGCGCCAGCTCGGCCGACTCCAGCGTGCTGTGCGCGTGCACCCGCACCCCGTCCGACAGCCGACTGTCGCGAATCACGCAGTTCGGCCCGATCACGACCCCATCGCCAAGCCGGCAATCGCCTTCGAACACGCAATTCACATCGATCAGGCAATCGGTGCCGGTGACGAGCGTGCCGCGCACGTCCAGCCTTGCCGGATCGGCCAGCGTCACGCCGCCATCCATCAGGCGCTCGGCGATGTCGCGCTGGTGCAGGCGCTCCAGCCGGGCGAGCTGGGCCCGGCTGTTCACCCCGTCGACCTCGTGGGCCTGTCCGGGGTGCACCGCGCTCACCCGCAGACCGTCACCGGCCGCCAGGCCGACGATGTCGGTCAGGTAGTACTCGTTCTGGGCGTTGTCGTCATCGATGCGCGACAGCAGGTTTCTCAGGTGCGCCCCACGAATCGCGATCACGCCGGCATTGACCTCGTTGATCGCCAACTGCTCGGCGCTGGCATCCTTCTGCTCGACCACGCCCGACACCTTGCCGTCGGTGCGCAGGATGCGCCCGTAGCCGGTCGGATCGCTCATCACCAGCGTCAGCAGACCGACCGAGCTGTCGTCGCAGGCGTCCAGCAGGCGCCGATAGGTGTCCACGGTGGTCAAGGGGACATCACCGTAGGTGATCAGCACCGTATCATCGTCGCTGACGGTGGGCAACGCCTCGCGCACCGCGTGCCCGGTGCCCAGCTGCTCGCGTTGCACCACCCAGTCTATCGGCCAGTCTATCGACCGGTCCGGCGGCGCGGCGTCGATGCGGGATTCCACCGCGGCGCGCACCGCCTCGGCACCGTGCCCGACCACCATCGACACCCCGCTCGGTTGCAGCGTGGCCGTGGTGTCGAGCACGTGCATCAGCAGCGGCTTGCCGGCCAGCGCGTGCAGCACCTTGGGCTGCGCGGACTTCATGCGCGTCCCCTTGCCGGCGGCCAGGACGATGACTCTAAGCGATGACATGGCGCGTGGGTTGACAGGGGCAGACGATTATCACACGCAGCATTCGGGCCTACCCGATTCGGGGCGCGCTCGGTAACCTGCCCGGACGCCTTCGCCATCGCATCGTGGCCGGATCGAGGCGCCCGCGATTCGGCGATGCCATCGACGAGCAACCGACGATCGGCAAAAAAAGGGGCCGCCCGACACGAGCCGGTCAACCCCTTGGGCATGGCGTGGCCGAACGAGCCCGCGATCAGGTGTGAGAGCGCACCTTCTTGAGCAGCTGCAGCTGCGCCGAGGCTTCGGCCAGCGACTGCTGAACGGCGGCATAGTCGACCTCGCCGCCCTCGGCACCCTTGGCGTTGAGCAACGCGGCACTCGCCTCGTCGCGCGCCTTCTCGGCCGCGGCCTCGTCGATGTCCTGGGCACGCAACACGGTGTCGGCCAGAATCGTCACCACGTAGGGCTGCACCTCGAGGATGCCGCCGGAGACGAAGATGTCCAGGTCGTCCTGACCTTCGGGCGTGGTGACCCGTACCTCGCCGGCACGCAGCGGAGACAGGAACGGGGCGTGCCCCGGCGCCACGCCGACCTCGCCGAGCTCGGCGGTGGCCGACAGCATCAGCGCCTCGCCGGAGAAGATCGCCTCCTCGGCGGAGACGATCTCGACCCGGAGCGTGCTCGCCTTGTTACCGAGCGCCACGATCAGGCCGCCTTCTTGCCACGCTCGACGGCTTCGTCGATCGTGCCGATCATGTAGAACGCCTGCTCGGGCAGGTGATCGTATTCGCCGTTCACGATGGCGTTGAAGCCTGCGATGGTGTCCTTGAGCGAGACGTACTTGCCCGGAGAACCGGTGAACACCTCGGCCACGAAGAACGGCTGCGACAGGTAGCGCTGCACCTTGCGAGCCCGCGAGACGACCTGCTTGTCCTCCTCGGACAGCTCGTCCATGCCCAGGATGGCGATGATGTCGCGCAGCTCCTTGTAGCGCTGCAGCGTGTTCTGCACGCCACGAGCGCAGTCGTAGTGCTCCTGGCCGATGACCAGCGGGTCCAGCTGCCGGCTGGTGGAATCCAGCGGATCCACGGCCGGGTAGATGCCCAGTTCCGCGATGTTCCTGGACAGCACCACGGTGGCGTCCAGGTGGGCGAAGGTCGTGGCGGGCGACGGATCGGTCAGGTCGTCGGCCGGTACGTACACCGCCTGGATGGAGGTGATGGAACCGGTCTTGGTCGAGGTGATGCGCTCCTGCAGCGCGCCCATCTCCTGGGCCAGCGTGGGCTGGTAGCCCACCGCCGACGGCATCCGGCCCAGCAGCGCGGACACTTCGGTTCCGGCCAGCGTGTAGCGGTAGATGTTGTCGATGAACATCAGCACGTCCCGCCCCTCGTCGCGGAAGAACTCGGCCATGGTCAGGCCGGTCAGCGCCACGCGCAACCGGTTGCCCGGCGGCTCGTTCATCTGGCCGTACACCAGCGCCACCTTGTCCAGGACGTTCGAGTCCTTCATCTCATGGTAGAAGTCGTTGCCTTCGCGGGTACGCTCGCCCACGCCTGCGAACACCGAGAAGCCGGAGTGCTCGGCCGCGATGTTCCTGATCAGCTCCATCATGTTGACGGTCTTGCCCACGCCGGCACCGCCGAACAGGCCGACCTTGCCGCCCTTGGCGAACGGGCACAGCAGGTCGATCACCTTGATGCCGGTCTCCAGCAGCTCGGTGGAGCCGGACTGCTCGTCGTAGCGCGGCGGATCACGGTGGATCGGCATGCGATCCTCGGTGGCGATCGGGCCGGCCTCGTCGATCGGATCGCCCAGCACGTTCATGATGCGGCCCAGCGTGGCCTGCCCGACCGGAACCGAGATCGGCGCACCGGTGTTGGTGACCTCGATGCCGCGCTTGAGCCCGTCCGAGACGCCCATCGCGATGGTGCGCACGATGCCATCGCCCAGCTGGCCCTGCACCTCGAGCACCGTCTCGCTGTTCGCCACCTTCAATGCCTCGAAGGTCTTGGGCACCGCGTTGCGCGGGAACTCGACGTCGATGACGGCGCCGATGATTTCTACGATCTTTCCTGTACTCATGCTTGCTGCACGCTCCGAAGTTGTAGGGGAGGATCCTCTCGATCAGACCGCGGCGGCGCCGCCGACGATCTCCGAGATCTCCTGGGTGATGGACGCCTGGCGCGCCTTGTTGTAGACGAGCTGCAGTTCATCGATGAGGTCGCCGGCATTGTCCGAGGCGCTCTTCATGGCGATCATGCGCGCCGCCATCTCGCAGGCGACGTTCTCGACCACCGCCTGAAACACCAGCGATTCGATGTAGCGCGTCATCAGCGGGTCGATGACTTCCTTCGACTCGGGCTCGTACAGGTAGTCCCAGTGGTGAGCCAGCTTCTCGTCGCTGTCCGGCTTGGCCGGCAACAGCTGGGTGACGCGCGGCGATTGGGTCATGGTGTTGACCATCTCGTTCTCGACCAGGAACACCCGATCCAGCCGCCCTTCGTCGTAGGCGTCGAGCATGATGCGCACCGAGCCGAGGATCTCGTTGAGCGTCGGCTTGTCGCCCAGGTCCTGGACCTTGCCGACGACATTGGAGCGCAGACGCGTGAAGAATCCGCCGGCCTTCTTGCCGATGGTGACCACGTCGATCTCGGCGCCCTTCTCCGACCACTGCTTCATCGAGGCGACGCCGGCCTTGAACGTGTTGGTGTTCAGGCCGCCGCACAGCCCGCGATCGGTGGAGATCACGATGTAGCCGACCCGCTTCACATCGGGCCGATCCATCAGGTAGGGGTGCCGGTACTCGACATCGGCCGAGGCGATGTGGCCGACGATGTCGCTGATCTTCTGCGCGTACGGCCGATTCGCCGCCATGCGCTCCTGCGCACGCTTCATCTTGGACGCCGCGACCATCTCCATGGCCTTGGTGATCTTCTGAGTATTCTGGATACTCTTGATCTGGGTGCGGATTTCCTTGCCGGAGGCCATCGCTTAAGCTCCTGTTCCGTGATGGGCGGGATCGGGTCGGCTCGGCGCTACCAGCTGCCGTTCGCCTTGAACGCGTCCAGTCCCTTGCGGAAGGCGGACTCGATGTTCTCGTTCCAGTCACCCGACTGCGCGACCTGATCGAGCAGGTCCTGGTGGTTGGAGCGGAAGTGCGCGTGCAGGTTCGACTCGAAGCTGGTGATCTTGGCGACATCGACGTCATCGAGGTAGCCCTCGTTGGCGGCGAACAGCGACACGGCCATCTCGGACACCGACAGCGGCGAGTACTGCTTCTGCTTCATCAGCTCGGTAACGCGCTGACCGCGCTCGAGCTGCTTGCGGGTGGTCTCGTCCAGGTCCGAGGCGAACTGCGCGAAGGCTGCCAGCTCGCGATACTGCGCCAGCGCCAGACGCACACCGCCGCCGAGCTTCTTGATGATCTTGGTCTGCGCCGCCCCACCCACGCGCGAGACCGACAGGCCGGCGTTGATGGCCGGACGGATACCGGCGTTGAACAGGTCGGTCTCCAGGAAGATCTGACCGTCGGTGATCGAGATCACGTTGGTCGGCACGAACGCGGAGACGTCACCGGCCTGGGTCTCGATGATCGGCAACGCCGTCAGTGATCCGGTCTGGCCGGTGACCTTGCCGTCCGTGGCCTTCTCGACGTAGTCGGCGTTGACGCGGCAGGCGCGCTCCAGCAGGCGCGAGTGCAGGTAGAACACGTCACCCGGGTAGGCTTCGCGGCCCGGCGGGCGACGCAGCAGCAGCGAGACCTGGCGGTAGGCCCAGGCCTGCTTGGTCAGGTCGTCGTACACGATCAGCGCATCTTCGCCCCGATCCAGGAAGTACTCGCCCATGGCGCAACCGGAGTAGGCCGACACGTATTGCATGGCGGCGGAGTCCGAGGCACCGGCGGCCACGATGATGGTGTTGTCCAGCGCGCCGTGCTCCTCGAGCTTGGAGACCACGTTGGCGATGGTGGACTGCTTCTGGCCGATGGCGACGTACACGCAACGTACGCCGGACTTGGCCTGGTTGATGATCGCGTCGATGGCCACGGCGGTCTTGCCGGTCTGCCGGTCACCGATGATCAGCTCGCGCTGGCCGCGGCCGACCGGCACCATGGCGTCGATGGCCTTCAGGCCGGTCTGGATCGGCTGATCGACCGACTGGCGCTCGATGACGCCGGGAGCGATGCGCTCGACCGGTGATGTCAGCGTGGCTCCGACCGGACCCTTGCCGTCGATCGGCTCGCCCAGCGCGTTGACCACGCGACCGAGCAGCTCGGGGCCGACCGGCACCTCGAGGATGCGGCCGGTGCACTGCACCTTGTCGCCTTCGGACAGCTCTTCGTAGTCGCCGAGCACCACCGCACCGACCGAGTCGCGCTCCAGGTTCAGCGCCAGACCGTAGAGGTCGTCGTTGAACTTGAGCATCTCGCCGGACAGGGCGTCGGTCAGCCCGTGGATGCGCACGATGCCGTCGTTCAGGCTGACGATCGTGCCTTCGTTGCGCGCATCGGCGCTGACTTCGGCGTTACCGATCCGCTGCTTGATCAGCTCGCTGATTTCGGAGGGATTGAGTTGCATGGCTACGGATTCTCTAAAGGTGTTCGTGTGTCGACGCGTCGCGCGGGCGATCCGGGGCGGCTGCCCCGGATCAGCTGGCGACCGCGTGCTGCATCTTCTCGACGCGCCCGCGCAGCGAGCCGTCGATGACCAGGTCACCGGCCTTGATGATCGCGCCGCCGATCAACGAGCTGTCGATCTCGGTGACGAGGCGCACCCGGCGATCCAGGCGCTTGGACAGGGCATCGGCCAGCGAGGCCTGCTGCGCCTCGTCGAGCGGGAACGCGCTGGTGACGGTGGCCTCGATCTCGCCTTCGGCTTCGCCGCGCATCTGCTCGAACTGCAGGAAGATCTGCGGCAGCACGCTCAGGCGATCGTTCTCGGCAAGCAGGTTCAGGATGTTGCGGCCCGCCTCGTCGAGTTCGTCGCCGGTCACCTGGACGAACAGCTCCGCGCGCTTGTCGCGCGTGGTCGAAGGATCGCTCAGACGAGCCTGCATGCCGTCGTCGGTGGCCACGGCCGCCCAGAATGCCAGTCGCCCGGCCCAGGTTGCCGAGGTGTCCTGCTCCTGGGCGAACTCGAAGATCGCCTTGGCGTACGGGCGGGCGAGCGTGGTTGCATCGTCAGCCATCGTCAGATCTGCCGCGCCAGGTCATCGATGACCTTGCCGTGCGCCTCTTCATCGACTTCGCTGCCCAGGATACGGCGCGCACCCTCGATGGCGATGGAGCCGACCTGCTGACGCAAGGATTCGCGCGCGCTGGTGACTTCGTGCTCGATGTCGGCCTTGGCCGCGGTGATCATGCGCTCGCCTTCGCTGCGCGCGGTGTTGCGCGACTCGTCGACGATCTCGTTGGCGCGCTTCTGCGCCTGGGCCACGATCTCGGCCGCCTGCGCCTTGGCATCCTGCACCATGGTGGCGATCTCGGCCTCGGCTTCCTCGCGGCGCTGTTCGCCCTTCTCGGCACTCGCCAGTCCCTCCGCGATCTTGTCCTGCCGCTCGCGCAGCGCACCGATCAGCGGCGGCCACACGTACTTCATGCAGAACAGGACAAAGATCGCGAACGAGATGGCCTGACCGAGCAGCGTGAGATTCAGATTCACGTCAGTCTGCCCTCCCTATGTCGCGGCGAGTCGCCTCAGTTGGCCACCAGGCCGACGAAGGGGTTGGCAAAGGTGATGAACAGGGCGATACCGACACCGATCATCGGCACGGCGTCGAGCAGGCCGGCCACGATGAACATCTTGGTCTGCAGCATCGGCGTCATCTCGGGCTGGCGCGCGGCACCTTCGAGGAAACGGCCACCGAGCAGACCGAAGCCGATCGCGGTACCGAGGGCACCGAAGCCGATGAGGATGGCAACGGCGATCGAGCTGATGGCGACTACGAGTTCCATTAAAGACTCCAGGGGTTTTTCCGGATCGACCGGAGGTTCTAGGGAAGGGGTGGGACGGATGGGTGCGCCGGGCGGTATCCCGGCACGCGGTCTAGTGCGCTTCGTGCGCCATGCTGAGGTACACGATCGTCAACATCATGAACACGAACGCCTGCAGCGCGATGACCAGGATGTGGAAGATCGCCCACGGCACCGACAGCATCCACTGGGCCCAGAAGGGCAGCAGCGCGATCAGGATGAAGATGAGCTCGCCGGCGTACAGGTTGCCGAACAACCGCAGGCCGAGCGAGAACGGCTTGGCGAACAAATTGACCAGTTCCAGGATCAGGTTGAACGGCGCCATCAGCAGCTGCACGGCCAGGTTCTTGCTGGAGAACGGCTGGAACGCCAGCTCCTTCATGAAGCCGGCGACGCCCTTCATCTTGATGCTGTAGTAGATGATCAGCGCGAACACCGACAGCGACAGGCCGAACGTGACGTTGATGTCGGTGGTCGGCACCACCTTCATGTAGGGCACCCCGAAGAACTCGGTGAAGCGCGGGATGAAGTCCACCGGGATCAGGTCCATGAAGTTCATCAGGAAGATCCACACGAAGATCGTCAGCGCCAGCGGCGCGATGACATCGCTCTTGCCGTGGAAGCTCTCGCGCACGTTGCCGTCCACGAAGTCGACCATCACCTCGCACAGGTTCTGCAGGTGACCGGGCACGCCGGCGGTGACGTTGTCGGCGGCCTTCTTGAACAGCCACAGGAAGAGGCCGCCCAGCGCGATCGACCAGAACATCGAATCCAGGTGAATGGCCCAGAAACCCATCGCGGCCGCCTCCTCGGCACCGTGCGCGATCGACAGGCCGTTCTCCGGGTGAACGCCCAGCACCAGGTTCTGCAGGTGGTGAGTGATGAACTCGGTGCTGGTCGGATTCTCTTGAGCCATCTGCCTTTCGCGTTTGAAGAAGTCGCGTGAATCAGGATGTCGCGGCGCGGCGATCGGCCACGATCGGCACCACCCAGTTGACGAACTGCACCGCGACGAACGCCAGGAACACGGCGAGCGGCGCGATCGGTCGGACCTGCGAGAACACCAGCGCGAACATCGCACCGGTCAACAACGTCTTGCCCGCCAACCCCTTGTAGAAATCGTGCACGATGGCGTGAGCCGCGCGCGCGCCCGAGCTGCGAAACGCCCGGTAGGCGAACCAGCAGTTGGGCAACCAGCAGGTCAGCCCGCCCAGCAACGCCGAGTAACCTGGCACCGGCCCCGCGACCAGCAGCGCGACCAGACCGGCGATCAACGCCGCGATGCCCTGCCAGCGCAGCAGCAGGCGGATGACCCGCAACCGTCGCTGATTCGACCTCACCGCGAGAACCTTGTCAGTCTTTTCGTAAACCTGGCCATGGACGCCGTACCGCTGGCGAACCGGACGACCATCGGATGCCGCCACCAGCTAGCCGCCGGAGTATACCAGCGCGAAAACCGCGCTGCCGACCGACAGTGGCCGGCGTCAGGTCCGTGTCCATGCCGTCAAGACCGGGACGAGCAGCGGCTCACGAACCTCGGCGCCGATTCGCTCAGCGAATGTGGCCCAGGATGCCCTCGAGCTCCTCCACCGAGGTGTAGCGGATCTCCAGCTTGCCGGCGCCACCGGCGCGGTGGCTGAACTGGACCGGCGCACCGAGCAGCGCGGACAGGCGTTCGGCCAGCCGATCGATGTCCGGATCGCGCACGCTGGTGGGCAGCGGGTCGGGCTTGCCGTCGCGCAGCCCGCGCACCAGCTTCTCCGTGGCGCGGGTGGTCAGGCGTTGCTTGAGCACCCGGGCGGCCAGTGCCGCCTGTTGCTCTCGGGGTGCGCCGAGCAGGGCGCGCGCATTGCCCATCTCGATCTCCCCCCGGTCCACCAGCTCCTTGACGGTGTCGTCCAGCTCCAGCAACCGCATCATGTTGGACACCGACACGCGTGAGCGCCCGACCGACTCGGCGACTTCCTGGTGCGTCATCTGGAAGTCGTCGCACAGGCGCCGGAAGGCGGCGGCCTCCTCGAGCGGGTTGAGGTCCTTGCGCTGGATGTTCTCGATCAGCGAGACCGCCGCCACCCGGCGATCGTCCATGTCGCGCACGATGGCCGGGATCTCGTGCAGCCCGGCCAGCTGCGCGGCCCGCCAGCGGCGCTCCCCGGCGATCAGCTCGTAGCCGCCGTCGCGCTCGCGCACCAGGATCGGCTGGATCAGCCCCTGGGCGCTCAGGCTGTCGGCCAGCTCCTGCAGCAGCGCCTGATCGAAGTGCCGGCGCGGCTGAAACTCGCCGCGACGGATGCGCTCCACGCCGATCAGCTTCAGCTGATCGCCCTCGCGCGTGCGCTCCTCGGCGGGCACCCCGCCACTCGCCGGCGCGGCGACCGGCTCACTGACCGATCCAGCGCCCGCTCCGCCGTCCGCCACATCGGGCGCGGCTGCCCGGGCGGCCGGCTCGACCGGTCGGGTGACCACCGCCACATCGTCGGATTCCCGGGCGCGGGGCCGGGCACGCGAACCGCTGCCCAGCAGCGCGTTCAGGTTGCGGCCCATCACGGATTTCTTAGCCATCGATCCCGACCGGTCGGGACAGGGTGGCCGCGGCGCTGGAGACCGCGCCATCCGCGCCATCCGTGGTGGTCGCCGGTGCCGCGCCCTTGTCATCGGGGCCATCGGGGTCATCGGCGGCATTCGCGACAGGACTCGCCCCCTGACCGCGACCATGCCGCCTGGCCAGCTCGCCGGCCAGCGCCAGGTAGGCCAGCGCGCCACGCGAGGCGCGATCGTATTCGACGATGGACATGCCGTGGCTGGGCGCTTCGGCCAGTCGCACGTTGCGCGGGATCACCGTTGCGAACACCTGATCCCCGAAATGCGTCTCCAGCTGGCGCGACACCTCCAGCCCCAGGTTGTTGCGCCCGTCGTACATGGTGCGCAGCAGCCCCTCCACCGCCAGCGACGGATTGACCGATTCGCGCACCCCCTCGATGGTGTCGAGCAACGCCGACAGCCCCTCCAGCGCGTAGTACTCGCACTGGATCGGCACCAGCACGCTGTCGGCGGCCACGAACGCGTTCAGGGTCAGGATGTTGAGCGAGGGCGGGCAGTCGATCAGCGCGTAGTGATAGTCGGCGGCCACCGCGGCGATGGCGTCGGCCAGACGCTGCTCGCGCCGCTCGAGTGGCATGAGTTCGATTTCGGCGGCGGTCAGGTCGGCGTTGGCCGGCACCACGTCCACCCCCTTGGCACTGCCGCCCACGCGCACATCGACGATCGGGCGCTGGTCCACGAGAACCTCGAACAGCCCCTCCTGGATGTCGTGCTTGTCGATGCCGCAGCCCATCGTGGCGTTGCCCTGCGGGTCCAGATCGACCAACAGGACGCGCTTGCCGAGGGAGGCGAGCGCGGCCGCCAGGTTGACGGCCGTCGTCGTCTTGCCGACGCCGCCCTTCTGGTTGGCGATTGCGATGGTGCGAATCATGCCGGTCAGTGTAGTCGAACGCCCGGCCTACGCATCGGCGATGCACACCGCGACGTGCCGCTCCTGATGCGCATCGATGCGCTGCAGCCGATCCAGCCTGAACGGGGGCGGCAGGACATCGGGCAGCCGCTCGACCCGCCCCAGCATGATCAACGCGCGTCCGCCCGGCGCGACGTGGCCGGCGGCCAGCGCCAGGAAGGCCTCCGGGGCGGTGAACGCCCGCGAGGTCACGATCGAGGCGCGCCGATCGAGGGTCTCGATGCGTTGCGCGAGCACCTGCACCTTGGCCAGGCTCAGCTCCAGCACCGCCTGACGCTGGAACCGGGCCTTCTTCTCGGTGCGCTCGACCGACAGGCAGGACAGCGTGGGGCGCACGATCGCCAGCGGCAGCACCGGCAGTCCGGCGCCGGAGCCGATGTCCAGCAGATCGGGCACGTCGGCGCAGCGCAGCGCCTCGTCCACGAACGGCAGCAGGCTGAGACTGTCCAGCACGTGACGCTCGAGCATGGCCTGTGCATCGCGCACGGCGGTCAGGTTCCACACCCGATTCCACTTGGCCAGCAGCAGCACGAACGCCACCAGCCGGGTGCGCGCATCGTCATCGAGCGGACTCGGCGATGCGTGCCTGTCGAGCAGCGCATCGAGATCGGCGCGCAGCGCATCGATCGGCTCGTTGGCCGAGTCGCCGGTCGTGTCATTTGCCGGATCGCCTGCCGGGTCGCTCGATTGGCTCATCGGCGCAGTGTGGCGCCTGTGCGATCGCTGCGCTGGGGCAACCTGCCCGGCGGTCCGGTTTACGAAACCGTGAAGCGATGTGCCGCACCCGGTCCCGGTCGGTAGAGTGCGCCACCTTCCCCTGCAGCACGGACCCCCGCACCGATGAGCGACGATACCTACACCCCGCCGGCGATCTGGCAGCCGGCCGGCGACCTGGGCGGCACCTGGGGCAGCCTGAACCGTCCGGCGGCGGGCCCCACCCACGAAAGGGAACTGCCGCGCGGCAAGCATCCGCTGCAGCTGCATTCGATGGGCACGCCGAACGGCGTGAAGGTCACGATCATGCTCGAGGAGCTGCTGGCGCTGGGGCACACCGGTGCCGAGTACGATGCCTGGCTGATCAAGATCGGCGACGGCGACCAGTTCGGCGATGGCTTCGTGGGCATCAACCCGAACTCCAAGATCCCGGCGCTGCTGGACACCGGCGTCACCCCCCACCAGCGGGTGTTCGAGTCGGGCTCGATCCTGGTCTACCTGGCCGAGAAGTTCGGGGCATTGCTGCCCGAGGCGTCGGCGCAGCGCACCGAGGTGATGAACTGGCTGTTCTGGCAGATGGGCAGCGCGCCGTACCTGGGCGGTGGGTTCGGGCACTTCTACGCCTACGCGCCCGAGAAGATTCGCTACGCCATCGACCGCTTCACCATGGAGACCAAGCGCCAGCTGGACGTGCTGGACCGGCAGCTGGCCGAGCATCGCTACATCGCCGGTGACGACTATTCGATCGCCGACATCGCCATCTGGCCCTGGTACGGCTGGGTGGTGCTGCACCGCCTCTACGAGGCCGGCGAATTCCTGCAGGTCGACGACTACACCCACGTGGTGCGCTGGGCGAAGGCGCTGGACGCGCGCGAGGCGGTGCGGCGCGGCGTGATGGTCAATCGCACGTTCGGCGATCCGTCGCGGCAGCTGCACGAGCGCCACGACGCGAGCGACTTCGACACCCGCACGCAGGACAAGCTCGAGGGCTAGTGTCCTGTCCCAGAGATACCAGGCCCCCGACTCAAGGGCAGCGCGCGGCGCCGAAGATCGGTGACATCATCCGGTCCTGGACCAGTACCGCGCAGCCTTGGCCCTCGTCCGAGGCGGCGACGGAAAACCGCTGCTCCTCCTGCTCGCCATCGAGGCGCCCCAGCGCTTCGTGGGACAGCACGACGTGGTGGTTCACCAAGGTGCGATGGCGGTTCTCGCCCCCGGTGATCCGGGTCGTTGCCCGGTCCTGGTAGCGGATCAGCAGGATGTCGGCGCCGACGGCCATGTCGCCGGAGACGGTGACGGCGTAGGCCCCCTGCTGCGCATCGATGCGCACATCGACCAGCGACAGGGGGGCATCGTCCAGCGCCATGGCGATGCGGCCGGCATCCGAGCCGACCGCGGCGAAGCGCCCGTTGACGATCATCTGAGGGGTGTACACGCCACGCCGCCCGCGCAGGTTGGCCATGTCGTACTCGCGCTGGCGCATCGTCCAGTCGGCATGGCTGAACGGGTCGATCCAGTTCCCGTCGGCGCCGTGCACCAGCCGGTTCCAATAGTCGACGTGGTACTCCAGCGCCACCAGCTCGGGCTGCCGCTCGATCAGGCGTCCGAGCAGCTCGTCGGCGGGCGGGCAGGAGGAGCAGCCGTGCGAGGTGAACAGCTCGATGACGCGCAGCGGCTTGCCGTCCGCGGCAACGGCGGCGGGTGCCGCGCAGGCGGCCACCAGCATGGCGAACAGGACACGGCAGGAACGGGGCATGAGTGGATTCCGCAGGACTCCCCCGTCAGTCACCCGCGCGGCGAATCGGTTCCCCCGGCCGGCCCGGGTTGTCGAATCGCACCGTCGCGCGAGTGCCTGTCGCATCCGCTCGATGTGCAGCGCCGTCAAGGCGAGCCTGCCGCCTCGTCCAGCACCGCCTCCACCAGCCGAAGCACATCTTCGCTGCGCGTGCGGTGGTTGCAGAACGCGGCGCGCAGCACCAGCCGGCCGTCTCGGCGCGTGGTCGACAGCACGACCTCGCCGCTGAGCTGCAGCGCGGCGGCCAGATGCCGATGTCGCGCATCCGGATCCGCGCCGCCGTCGGCCAACGCGAAGCAGCACACGTTCAGGTGCACCGGCGCGACGAGACGCAGCTGCGGCGTCGCCTCGACCCGCTCGGCCAGCAGCGCCGCCTGACGGCAGTTGTCGCTGATCGCCGCGCCGAGCGCCTCGATGCCGTGGCGACGCAGGGCGGTCCAGACCTTCAGCGCCAGGAATCCGCGCGACAGTTCCGGGCCCAGGTCGCAGGGCCAGGGCGCACCGGCGGCCAACGCATCGTCCTCGTCGCTCTCCAGGTAGGCCGCCGTGCCCGAGAAGGCCGCGCCCAGCGTGGCACCGTCGCGCACCAGCACCGCACCGGCCGAGTAGCCGACGTAGGGCCACTTGTGAAAATCGAAGGCCATCGAATCGGCCCGCTCCAGCCCGTTGGCCAGCGAGCGCCACGGCTCTTCGGCGATCACCGCCCAGGCGCCGAACGCGCCATCGACGTGAAACCACACCTCGTGCTCGGCGGCCGCATCGGCCAGGGCGGCCAGGTCGTCGAAGCGGCCGGTGTCGACGCTGCCGGCGGTGCCGACCAGGCACAGCGGCACGCGCCCGGCCGCCCGGTCCTCGGCCACCAGGCGGGACAGCGTCTTCAGGCAAGCCGATCCATTGGCGCGATCCAGCGGCAGCGTGCGCACCGCTTCGCGTCCCAGACCGAGCAGCTCGGCGGCGCGGGCCACGCACTGGTGCGTGCCGGCGGCGGCGTACAGCACCGCCGGCTCGCGCTGCCCCTCGGTGCGCAGCGCCTGGCCGAAGCGCTGCACCCGGGCGGCCTGCAGCGCCAGCAGGGTCGCCATCGAGGTGCCGCTGGTGATCAGCCCGCCGGCGGTTTCGGGCAGGCCGTGCATCGAGGCGCACCAGTCGATCACCCGCCGCTCGATGTCGATGCCGATGTGGCGCCGCCCGCCGCAGTTGGCGTTCATGGTCGCGGCCACCATGTCGCTGAGCAGCCCATCGGCCAGCCCGGTGCCGTGCACCCAGCCGAAGAAACGCGGGTGCGTGTTGCCGGTGGCGTAGGGCATCACCGATTCGCCCAGCTCGCGCGAGATCTGTGCAAGTGGCACACCGCTGCGCGGCACCGGCTCGGGCAGACCGTGCAAATCGCCGGGCAGCGCGTCCGGTGGCGGCTGCCACGGCAACTCACGTGCGTTCTCCAACCGGTCCAGGCAGGTGTCCAGCAGCGCGTGGGCGGTGGCCCGGAACGCCTGCTGGTCGACCGGGTCCAGGCGGGCCCCTTCCGGGTCGGCCGCCGGCGGCGCCTCGTCGATCGCATCGATCGACAAGGCTGGCACCGCCTCGTCGATGCGCTCGCCCTGCCGCTCGTCCGAGCCGCTCACGCGCTGTGCCGCAGGGCAGCCTTCTTCAGGTGCACCAGCAGCATCGATACCGCCGCCGGCGTCACCCCGGGAATGCGCGAGGCCTGACCGACGTTGGCCGGCCGATGGGTGGCGAACAGCTGGCCGATCTCGTTGGACAGCCCGTGCACGCAGGCGTAGTCCAGCGTGTCCGGCAGCACCAGGTCCTCCTGCGCCCGCGCACGATCGATCTCGGCCTGCTGACGGTCCAGGTAGCCGGCGTACTTGGCCCGCGTCTCGACCTGCTCGATCACCTGCGCGTCCAGCGTGCCAAGCTCGGGGGCGACGATCGGCAGCAACGCAGCCAGCGACACCTCGGGCATGCGGGCAAGCTCCGCCAGGTTGCGATCACGCGACAAGGCAAGCCCGGTCTCGGCCTTCAGCCGCTCGCCCGCCTCGCCGTGCGGCTGCACCCGGTAGCCTGCCAATGCCGCATCCAGCCGTTCGATGGCGTCGCGCTTGATCTCGAAGGCGGCAAAGCGGACATCGTCGACCAACCCCAGCTGGCGCCCGATCGGAGTCAGGCGCAGGTCGGCGTTGTCCTCGCGCAGCGTCAGCCGGTACTCGGCGCGGCTGGTGAACATGCGGTACGGCTCCTTGGTGCCGCGCGTGATCAGGTCATCGATCAGCACCCCGATGTAGGCCTCGTCCCGGCGCGGAGTCCAGGGGGTCTCGCCACGGGTCGCGCGCGCCGCGTTGAGCCCCGCGATCAGCCCTTGCGCCGCCGCCTCCTCGTAGCCGGTGGTGCCGTTGATCTGCCCGGCGAAGTACAGCCCGGGCACGCCGCGCGTCTCCAGCGACGGCCGCAGCCCGCGCGGGTCGAAGAAGTCGTACTCGATGGCGTAGCCGGGCCGGGTGATGTGGGCGTCCTGGAACCCCTGAATCGAGCGCACGTAGGCGATCTGCACATCGAACGGTAGGCTGGTGGAGATGCCGTTCGGGTAGATCTCGTGGGTGTCCAACCCTTCGGGCTCGATGAAGATCTGGTGCGAATCGCGGTCGGCGAAACGCACCACCTTGTCCTCGATCGAGGGGCAGTAGCGCGGGCCCACCCCTTCGATGTCTCCGGAGAACAGCGGCGAGCGATCCAGCGCGCCCCGGATCAGATCGTGGGTACGCGCGTTGGTGTGGGTGATGTGGCAGCTGATCTGGCGTGGGTGATCGTCCCGGCTGCCCAGGTAGGAGAACACCGGACGCGGGGTGTCGCCGGGCTGCTCGGCAAGCCCCGTGAAGTCGATGCTGCGCGCATCGATGCGCGGCGGCGTGCCGGTCTTCAGGCGAGCCACGCCAAGATCCATTTCGCGCAGCTTCAGCGACAGCGTGGTGGACGGGCGGTCGCCGGCGCGCCCGGCGGACTGCTGCGCCTGGCCGACGTGGATCTTGCCGGACAGGAAGGTGCCGGCGGTCAGCACCACGGTGGGGGCGCTGAACGTCACGCCCAGCTCGGTGACCACGCCGGTGACCGCGCCGTCGGCGCCCAGCACCAGGTCGTCGACCGCCTGCTGGAACAGCTGCAGGTTCGGCTGGTTCTCCACGATCGAGCGGATCGCCACCCGGTACAGCTGCCGATCGGCCTGGGCCCGCGTGGCGCGCACCGCCGGGCCCTTGCTGGCGTTCAGCGTGCGCACGTGGATGGCGGCCGCATCGGCGGCGCGCGCCATCGCCCCGCCCAGCGCGTCGATCTCCTTGACCAGGTGCCCCTTGCCGATGCCGCCGATGGCCGGGTTGCAACTCATCTGCCCCAGCGTCTCGATGTTGTGCGTCAGCAGCAGGGTGCGCGCACCGCTGCGCGCGGCGGCCAGGGCTGCCTCGGTGCCGGCGTGGCCACCGCCGACGACGATGGTGTCGAAGCGTTCGGGGTACTGCATCACGGTCTCGGGAGCATCGCCGGGTCGGCCAGTATACGGGGCGCACCGGCGGGCCGATCGGTCGTCACGGCGATGAGGCGCGGTGGTGTGGCGCCGGTGCGGCAGGGGCCTGGCGTCGAGACGGCGGCGAGCACCGGACGGATCGATAGACTGTGCTCCCTTCTCCCCCTTTCTCGAGAACCCTGCCCGATGAGCGACCTGACGCTGTACCACGCCGGCCCCTCCCCGTTCGCGCGCAAGGTGCGCATCGTGGCGCTGGAGACCGGACTGATGGCGCGCATCGAGCTGGTCGAACAGCACGTCGCGCCCGGCAAGGAAAACGTCGACTACGCGCGCGACACCAATCCGTTGAAGCGCATCCCGGCCATGCGCCTGGACGACGGCAGCACACTGCTGGACTCGGGCCTGATCTGCACCTATCTGGACGAGCAGGCCGGCGGGCAGGTCGTGCCGGCCAGCGGCGAGCCGCGCTGGCGGGTGCTGAACGCGCTGGCGGTGGCGGACGGGATGACCGAGATCGCCGTGGCGATGCGCTACGAGACGTTCGTGCGGCCCGAGGACACGCGTTGGGACGTCTGGTCGAACGATCAGCGCACCAAGATCGTCAGCGCGCTGGACTGGCTGGAGGCGCACGCCGATGACGTCGCCCACGATGTGCCGGATCTGGCCGGCATCGCGATCGTGTGCGCGCTGGACTACCTGGATTTTCGCCACCCGGACATCGGTTGGCGCGACGGGCGGGAGAAGCTGGTCGCGTTGCACGCAGCGTTCGCCGAGCGGGAGGCGTTCGCGAGCACGGTACCCGGCTAAGCGAGTTTCACTCGCTGCCCCGTGCGCGAGGACTCGGTGATCGCCTCGATGACGCGGATCG